>Ga0209537_1002964_pt1 | contig 16152 bp, 12 predicted proteins | sample BioPla4DNA1_FD_187698 | JGI IMG/M metagenome (GOLD analysis project Ga0209537, IMG submission 187698) | Biogas fermentation microbial communities from Germany - Plant 4 DNA1 (SPAdes) (version 2) | ecosystem: Engineered > Bioreactor > Anaerobic > Digestate | place: Bielefeld, North... | reverse complement strand
TTCAACGACAGTATACCTCAAGATCTAGGCTTTGTTGATAGAAGCAAGGATCCATATTCCCTAGAGGTAGACACTATAGTAGATAAGAATATATTAGAAAGCATAGTGGAAAAATGTTATAAGAAGTATGGAAACATTATAACATCTGAGGTTTTAGATAAAATTAAGGAATTAGGATTCCACTACTCAACCAAAGGAGCTATTACCATTAGTATTGCGGATATAATCGTACCTAAGAAGAAGGCTGAATTAATAGGGGAAGCTGAAGAAGAAGTAGACAAATTTGAAAAATCCTATAGAAGAGGCTTAATATCCGACGAAGAGAGATATGAAAGGGTAATAGAGATTTGGAATGAAACTACGGAGAAGATAACTGAAGCCTTAATGGATGAATTAGACCATATGAACAATATATTCATAATGGCCCATTCAGGAGCTAGAGGTAGTAAGAATCAGATAAGGCAGCTAGCCGGTATGAGAGGTTTAATGGCCAGTGCTACAGGAAAAACCATAGAAATTCCTATTAAGTCTAACTTTAGAGAAGGATTGACCATGTTGGAGTTCTTCATTTCCACCCACGGTTCAAGAAAAGGGCTAGCAGATACAGCCTTAAGAACTGCGGACTCTGGATATTTAACAAGAAGGCTAGTAGACGTAAGCCAGGACGTTATAGTAAGGGAAGAAGAATGTGGTACGGACCAATATCTAGTTGCTAGGGCTTTTAAGGATGGAAATGAAGTTATAGAGGATTTAAAGGACAGAATCGTAGGCAGGTATTCTGCTGAAGATGTAATCCATCCTGAGACTAATGAAGTAATAGTTAATAAAGGTGAAATGATAGAGGAAGAACATGCTCAGCTTATAGAAGATGCTGGAATACAAGAAGTGAAGGTTAGATCGGTATTAGGCTGTAAAACACGTCATGGAGTATGTGTCAACTGCTATGGAAGAAACTTAGCTACTGGAGAGCCAGTAAATGTTGGAGAAGCTGTTGGGACCATTGCTGCCCAATCCATAGGTGAGCCGGGAACTCAGCTAACAATGCGTACCTTCCATACCGGAGGAGTAGCTGGGGCTGACATTACCCAAGGTTTACCTAGGGTTGAGGAGCTGTTTGAGGCAAGAAAACCTAAAGGGCTTGCTATTATATCTGAAATATCTGGAGTAGTAAAGATTAATGAAACTAGAAAGAAAAAAGAGGTAATAATAGAAGCAGATAATGGAGAAAGTAAAACTTACAGTATAAACTATGGCTCCAGATTAAAGGTAAAGCCTGGAGACTACGTTGAAGCAGGAGATGAGATCACAGAAGGTTCCGTAAATCCACATGACATACTAAAGATAAAGGGCGTTCAAGGAGTTCAAAACTACCTAGTAAAAGAGGTACAAAGGGTTTATAGGCTTCAAGGAGTAGATATAGCAGATAAACACATAGAAATAATCGTAAGGCAGATGTTAGGTAAAGTTAAGATAGAAGAACCTGGAGATACAGAATTTTTACCAGGAAGCTTGGTTAGCCTTCATGATTTTGAGGATACTAATAAAGAAGTCATGGAAAATGGAGGCACTCCAGCTGTTGGTAGAAGGACCTTACTAGGTATAACTAAGGCGTCCTTGGCTACTGATTCATTCCTATCTGCAGCTAGTTTCCAAGAAACTACTCGGGTATTAACTGAAGCGGCAATTAAAGGAAAGGTAGATAACTTAATAGGTTTGAAAGAAAACGTCATAATAGGAAAGCTAATACCTGCAGGTACAGGAATGAGAAGATATAATAACATAGAAGTAGTCTATGATGATGAAGATAAAAGTTTATCGGAAAATATTGTTGACACTGAAAATGACTGATGATAGAATATATGAGTGTGCAAAATAAAAGCGGACTCTTTTGAGACATATAGATTATGTGGACCTTCATGTCCACATAATCTTTCAAATGTTAAGAAGGAGGAAGAAGCTTATGATACCAGAGCTTAATACCGATAATAAGGTAGTAGGGACTAAGCAGGTAAAGAGGGCTTTGTTAAACGATAAAGCAAAAACTGTATACCTAGCTGAAGATGCAGACAGTAAAATAAAAAACGAAATTACTACTATGGCGGAAGAAAAGCAAGTTCCAATAGTCTATGTGGAAAGCATGGAGAAGCTAGGGAAAAGTTGTAAAATTGACGTCAATGCGGCTACAGCTGCATTATTAAAATAATTCCATATTTAAAGGAGGTGCAAGTATGCCAACAATTAACCAATTGATCAGAAAAGGTAGAAAAAAGGTTGAGTATAAGTCTAAGTCACCAGCTTTAGGTGTTAACTATAACTCATTGAAGAAAGAGGTAAACACAGTTCATTCTCCCCAAAAAAGAGGAGTTTGTACAGCTGTTAGAACTGTTACACCTAAAAAGCCTAACTCAGCTTTAAGAAAGGTTGCTAGGGTTAGACTTACAAATGGAGTAGAAGTAGCTGCATATATACCTGGAATTGGTCACAACCTGCAAGAACACAGTGTAGTTCTGATAAGAGGTGGAAGGGTAAGGGACCTTCCTGGTGTTAGATATCACATAGTCAGAGGTACATTGGATACAGCAGGGGTAGAAGGTAGAATGCAAGCTAGATCCAAGTATGGTGCTAAGAGACCAAAGAAATAATGTGCTTATAATGCAAAGGAATTATTCCGTTTATATATAGATGCATTAGCGCACAACGGCAGAATAATTCTGTCGAGTACCAATGAATATACTTTTTATGGTTAAGGAGGGAAGTAAGGTGCCTAGAAAAGGATATATAGCTAAAAGAGAAGTAATGCCCGATCCTATATACAACGATACAGTAGTAACTAAGCTAATCAATAATGTAATGCTTGATGGAAAAAAAGGAATTGCTCAAAGGATCGTATATGGAGCTTTTGACTATGTGGCTGAAAAAACTGGCGAAGATCCACTAGAGGTATTTTATAAAGCTTTAAACAATATCATGCCTGTATTGGAAGTTAAAGCCAGACGTATTGGAGGGGCCACATATCAAGTTCCGGTAGAAGTAAGGCCAGAAAGAAGGGAAACCTTAGGCTTGCGTTGGTTAGTTCAATACTCAAGACAAAGAGGCGAAAAGACCATGGTTGAAAGATTAGCCAAAGAGATAATGGATGCAGCCAATAACACAGGCGCAAGTGTAAGGAAGAAAGAAGAAACTCACAAGATGGCAGAAGCAAACAAGGCATTCGCTCACTATAGATGGTAGATTAGAGATGATTATCTAGCAGAGTTAGTGTAAGGGGGACATAGAAACAGGAAGGAGGAAATACAGTGTCCAGAAAAGTTCCATTAGAGAGAACACGAAACATAGGAATAATGGCCCATATAGACGCAGGAAAAACAACTACTACTGAGAGGATATTGTTTTACACTGGGAAAATTCATAAAGTAGGAGAAACTCATGAAGGCGCTGCTGAAATGGACTGGATGGAACAGGAGCAGGAAAGAGGAATAACCATAACTTCTGCTGCTACTACTTGCCATTGGAAAGATCATAGAATCAACATCATAGACACGCCAGGCCACGTGGATTTTACGGTAGAAGTTGAAAGATCTCTTAGAGTCCTAGATGGAGCAGTGGCAGTATTTTGTGCAAAGGGAGGAGTAGAACCTCAATCAGAAACGGTCTGGAGGCAGGCGGATAAATATCACGTTCCTCGTATGGCCTTCATCAATAAGATGGATATCGTAGGAGCTGACTTTTTCAGAGTAGTGGATATGATAGAGGATAGACTAAAGACCAACCCTGTCCCCGTACAATTGCCCATTGGAAAAGAGGATAGTTTTACAGGAGTCGTAGACTTGGTTCATATGAATGCCAGAGTTTACAAAGACGATCTTGGACAGAATATAGAAGTAGTAGATATACCAGATGACTTAAAAGATTTAGCAGAAGAATATAGAGAAAGACTTCTAGAAAAAGTAGCAGAATACGATGATGAATTAATGATGAAATATCTTGAAGGGGAAGAGATAACTCCTGAAGAGATTATAAAAGCAATAAGAGCAGCCACTATAAAAGTAGAAATAATCCCAGTTTTATGTGGTTCGTCTTATAAGAATAAAGGGGTTCAACCTCTACTAGATGCTATTGTTGATTATATGCCTTCACCATTAGACATACCGTCAATAAAAGGATTTGCTGTTGATTCAGATGAGACTTTAGAGAGGAGTCCTTCTGATGATGAGCCTTTCTCAGCCTTAGCATTTAAGATAGTGACAGATCCTTATGTTGGTAAGCTAGCATATTTCAGAGTATACTCTGGTAAATTAGAATCTGGTTCCTATATCTACAACCCTATAAAGGGTAAAAGAGAAAGGATAGGAAGAATTCTATTAATGCATGCCAATAAAAGAGAAGAGGTAAAAGAAGTCTATGCAGGAGATATCGCTGCAGCAGTTGGACTAAAAGATACTTCTACAGGGGATACATTATGTGATATAGACAATCCAATTATATTGGAGTCTATGGAGTTCCCTGAACCTGTTATTGAAGTAGCAATTGAACCTAAGACTAAAGCAAGTCAAGAGAAGATGAGTGTTGCTTTAGCGAAACTTGCAGAAGAAGATCCTACATTTAAGACCTTTACCAACGAGGATACAGGCCAAATTATAATAGCTGGTATGGGAGAGCTACACTTAGAAATAATTGTAGATAGACTTCTTAGAGAGTTTAAGGTGGAAGCTAATGTGGGTAATCCACAAGTTGCTTATAGAGAGTCCATTTTAATACCGGCTGAAGCAGATACTAAGTATGTAAGGCAGTCTGGAGGTCGTGGACAGTACGGCCATGTTAAGATTAGGATAGAACCACAAGAATCTGGTGCAGGTTATGAGTTTGTTAACCAAATTGTTGGAGGCGTTATACCTAAAGAGTATATACCTTCTGTAGATAATGGAATTCAGGAAGCTATGCAATCAGGTGTTCTTGGAGGTTTCCCAGTGGTAGACGTTAAGGTAACCTTATTTGATGGGTCCTACCATGAGGTAGACTCTTCAGAGATGGCCTTTAAGATTGCAGCATCTATGGCTTTCAAAGAGGCCATGGAAAAAGCTAAACCAGTATTATTAGAGCCAATAATGAAGATAGAGGTAATTGTACCAGAGGAATATTTAGGAGATGTAATAGGGGATATTAACGCTCGACGAGGAAGAATAGAAGGTATGGAACCTAGAGGTGGTGTCCAAGTAGTTAGAGGATATGTTCCTTTAGGTGAAATGTTTGGATACGCTACAGACCTTCGTTCAAACACTCAGGGTAGGGCAGTTTATTCCATGCAGTTCGACCATTATGAGCAGGTGCCGAATAATATAGCAGAAGAAATTTTGGGTCATAAATAATAATTAATTTTTTAAGGAGGAATAAAGAATGGCAAAGGAAAAATTTGAAAGAACCAAACCTCACGTCAATATAGGAACAATAGGTCACGTAGACCACGGTAAAACTACATTAACAGCAGCAATTACAGCCGTATTAAGCAAAAGAATTGGTGGAGGAGAATTCATAGATTACGAAAACATAGACAAGGCTCCAGAAGAAAGAGAAAGAGGAATAACCATCTCAACATCCCACGTAGAATACGAAACTGAAAACCGTCACTATGCACACGTTGACTGTCCAGGCCACGCTGACTATGTAAAGAACATGATTACAGGAGCAGCGCAAATGGACGGAGCTATTTTAGTAGTATCAGCAGCAGACGGTCCTATGCCACAAACTAGAGAACACATACTATTATCTAGACAAGTAGGAGTACCAAAGATAGTAGTATTCTTAAATAAAGCAGACATGGTAGATGACGAAGAATTAATCGAACTAGTAGAAATGGAAGTAAGAGAACTATTAAACGAATACGAATTTGATGGAGACAATGCAAGTATCATAGTAGGTTCAGCCCTAAAAGCAATAGAAGATCCAGAAGGAGAATGGGGCGACAGGATAATGGAGTTAATGGAAGCAGTAGACAATGACATACCAGAGCCAGAAAGAGAAATAGATAAGCCGTTCCTAATGCCAGTAGAAGACGTATTCAGCATAACTGGTAGAGGAACAGTAGCAACAGGAAGGGTAGAAAGAGGAGTAATAAAAACTGGAGATAGCGTAGACATAGTAGGATTACAAGAAGAATCAAGAACAGTAGTAGTAACTGGAGTAGAGATGTTCAGAAAGATCCTAGAAGAAGCTCAAGCAGGAGACAATATAGGAGCACTATTAAGAGGAGTTCAAAGAGATGAAATAGAAAGAGGTCAAGTATTAGCTCAGCCAGGTAGCATTACTCCGCATACAAAATTTGAAGCTGAAGTATACGTATTAACAAAAGAAGAAGGAGGAAGACATACTCCATTCTTCAACGGATATAGACCTCAGTTTTACTTTAGAACTACCGACGTTACAGGCGATATCCAACTACCAGAAGGAGTAGAAATGGTAATGCCAGGAGACAACGCTAAGTTCACTATAGAGTTAATAACTCCAATAGCTATGGAAGAAGGATTAAGATTTGCTATCCGTGAGGGTGGTAGGACAGTAGGAGCTGGAGTTGTTACTAAGATTCTTGGGTAATGAAGATAATGGAGACTAGGTCTTTCAGGCCTAGTCTCTTTAAGATTGTACACAATGGGATAATCCTAGATAAAATTGGTTAAAATTATATGGGATTAACCTTATGATTATGTTTATTTTTATTGACATAGATTTTAATTTGTGATAGTTTATATTAAGTAATAATGTAATATAGATTACTATAATGTAAAAGGATTGATATATTATACTTTTCCATGGTAGGAGGTGTAGTAGATGAGAGAGAGAATAACTTTGGCTTGTACAGAATGCAAACAAAGAAACTACGTAACCACAAAAAACAAGAGCAAAAATACTGAAAGATTAGAACTTAAAAAGTATTGTAAATTTTGTAACGCACATACCGTTCATAGGGAGACAAGATAATAATTAAATAAATAGTAAGGATGTGAGTTTATGTCAAGTCAAACCAGCGCTGGCAAGGGGAAGCTTAAGACATATTTTAGAGGTGTTAGGGCAGAAACGAAAAAGGTTATTTGGCCTAACAGAAAGGAATTAATCAATTATACAGGGGTAGTCATAATGATTAGCCTTATCGTTGGTTTAGTAGTATGGGTATTAGATTTAGGCATACATCGTATATTATCATTGATTATAAAGTAACGTGAAGGAGGGAAGGACCAAAAGGTCCTTGAGTTTATGACTGATAATCTTGAAAGTAGAGAAGAAAGGGCTAAAAAGGCCAAGTGGTATGTAGTCCATACTTATTCTGGTTATGAAAACAAGGTAAAAGCTAATATTGAAAAAATGGTTGAAAACAGGGGTAATATTGACGATATATTTGAAGTAGTAGTACCAACTGAAGAATATATCGACATTAAAGGCGGGAAGAAAAAACAAAAGGAAAGGAAACTCTTTCCAGGATACGTACTTGTAAAGATGATAGTAAACGATGTATCATGGTACTTGGTAAGAAATACTAGAGGGGTTACAGGCTTTGTGGGACCAGGCTCTAAACCAGTTCCATTATCTGATGAAGAGGTTAAGGCGCTAGGTGTAAAGGACAGCTCTTTACCATCTATTGACTTGAAGGAGAAGGATGTAATAAGAGTTACCACTGGCCCCTTTGAAAACTTCATGGGTACTATTGAGAGCATCAATCTTGAAAAGAAAAAGGTTAAAGTATTTGTATCCATGTTTGGTAGAGAAACCCTTGTAGAATTAGATTTCGACCAAGTAGAAAAACTATAGCACTATAGTTTTGTTTATAAAAGCTAATAAGCTTTTTATATAGATATAGAAGTGGGAGGGGTTAGCCCGCCTACCATAAAGGAATTTGAGGAGGTGGAATAAATATGGCAAAAAAAGTCATAGCTGTAGTGAAACTACAAATACCAGCTGGAAAGGCGACACCAGCTCCACCTGTAGGAACTGCATTGGGACCTCACGGAGTAAATATTATGCAATTTACTAAGGAGTTCAATGCAAGGACTGCAGATCAGGCTGGCATGATAATACCCGTCGTTCTTACAGTTTATCAAGATAGATCTTTTTCCTTTGTCACTAAGACACCACCTGCATCAGTATTGATTAAAAAAGCTGCAGGTATTGAACAAGGTTCAGGAGAACCAAATAGGACTAAGGTGGCAACTATCTCTAAAGAACAGGTTAAAGAGATTGCCGAAATTAAGATGCCTGACTTAAATGCAGGTAGTTTAGAGGCTGCCATGAGAATGGTAGCAGGAACAGCCAGAAGTATGGGCGTAGTTGTTGAAGAGTAAAAATAAGTGGGAGGAATTTCCGCTAGAACCACAAGGAGGTAGAAAACATGGTTAGAAGAGGGAAAAAATATCAAGAAAGCATTAAATTAGTAGACAGAACCCATCTTTACGATCCAGTAGAGGCGATAGAATTAGTTATAAAAACAGCTAAAGCAAATTTTGATGAAACTGTAGACTTGTCCGTAAAGCTGGGAGTAGATCCAAGACATGCGGACCAACAGGTAAGGGGAGCAGTGGTATTGCCTCATGGAACTGGAAAGACTAGAAAGGTTTTAGTATTTGCTAAGGGTGAAAAGATAAAGGAAGCTGAAGAAGCAGGCGCTGACTATGTAGGAGGAGAAGAACTAGTACAAAAGATCCAAGAAGAAGGATGGTTAGATTTTGATGTAGCGGTTGCCACTCCTGACATGATGGGAGTTGTAGGACGTATCGGAAGGATTTTAGGTCCTAAAGGTTTAATGCCAAATCCTAAATCGGGAACTGTTACATTTGAGATAGAGAAAGCTGTAAAGGATATAAAAGCTGGTAAGGTAGAATATAGAGTGGACAAAACTAGTATCGTACACGTGCCAATAGGAAAGGTATCCTTTGGAGTAGAAAAGCTAAGGGAGAACTTTGCCACTATCATGGAAGAGATAATAAAGGCAAGACCAGCTGCAGCTAAGGGAAGATATTTAAGAAGTGTTGTGCTATCCAGCACCATGGGACCAGGAATAAAGGTAAACCCACAACAATTAGCTGATAGGCTAGCTGAAATGAAAAATTAATTATGAAATTAAAGATTGTTGTTGACAGTTTTAGTATTTGTTGATATAATCTATAGCGTTAAATAAATAGGTTGCCGTAGACAGTAGGAACCTAAGGGTTTAAAATTTCTCCTACCGAGGCGAGACTGGGAACTAATCTATATGAAATAGAGATTAGGGTCTCTCCGTGTCTACGGAGAGACCTTTATTTGTTGGCCTTTAGGAGGTGAAGCTGTTGAAGAATAAGGCGCTTGAACAAAAAAAGCAAATAGTTGAGGAAATTACTGACAAATTGGAAAGGGCACAGAGCGTAGTTTTAGTAGACTATAGAGGTTTGAACGTAGAAGAAGTTACTCAACTTAGGCGTAATTACAAAGAAGCTGGAGTAGAGTACAAGGTATATAAAAATACCTTAATGAGATTTGCTTTTAAAGAAGCTGGTTTCGAAGAGTTTAATGAATTTTTAACTGGGCCAAATGCAATTGCTTTTGGATTCGACGACCCAGTTCAAGCGGCAAAAATCACCCATGATTTTGCCAAGGAGAATAAAAAGCTTGAAATTAAAGCAGGTATAGTAGATGGTAAGATAATAGACATAGAAGAAATTAAGAACTTAGCAACCCTACCATCCAAGGAAGTACTTATTGCACAAGCCCTTGCTGGCTTAAATGGGCCTATTGCAGGCTTTGCTAATGTACTTCAAGGAACCATTAGAAGTCTTGTATATGCATTAAATGCAATTAAAGAAAAACAAGAAGGTCAAGAAGCATAATTTAAATTGAAAATAATTTGGAGGGATATAAATGGCAAGTGAAAAAGTGTTAAATTTAATTGAAGAGGTTAAGAGCTTAACTGTATTAGAATTATCAGAATTAGTAAAAGCATTAGAAGAGGAATTTGGAGTAAGTGCAGCTGCACCAGTAGCAGCAGTAGCAGCAGCACCAGTAGCAGCAGGAGCAGCTGAAGCAGCAGAAGAAAAATCTGATTTCGATGTAGTTTTAGCTGATGCAGGACAGCAAAAGATTAAGGTAATCAAGGTTGTTAGAGAGATAACTGGTTTAGGATTAAAAGAAGCTAAAGAACTAGTAGACAATGCACCAAAGCCAGTTAAAGAAGGAGCTTCAAAAGAAGAAGCTGAAGAAATTAAAGCTAAATTAGAAGAAGCAGGAGCAACAGTAGAATTAAAATAAAAGAATAATAATATTGAATTAAGATAAGACAAAATAAAAAGGCCTTTTAGATATAGAGGCCTTTTTATTTTGCAAGAAGAAAAAAGGAAAAGGAGAGAATTTTCCTTGACATCTTGGGTGGACTGTGGTAATATATGTAGATGCTATAATGCACGACAAAAAAATGTTATTTTGTATAAATAATCCTATATATGTCAATATTATAATAGGTTTACTCTGAGTGTGCACTACCAAAAGTATCCATTTACTTTTGGCTATTTTAGTTTAACAAGGGGTGAATTATTGATGGTACATCCTGTTACATACGGAAAACGGGTCAGGATGAGTTATTCCCGCATTAACGAGGTATTAGATTTACCTGATTTAATCGAAGTACAGAAATCTTCCTATGAATGGTTTTTGAAGGAAGGATTAAGAGAAGTTTTTGATGATATTTCCCCTATCCAAGACTATACTGGGAACCTGATATTGGAGTTTGTAGATTATCACCTTAGTGATGATCCAAAATATAGCGAAGATGAAGCTAGGGAAAGAGATGCAAGTTACTCAGCACCGTTGAAGGTGAAGGTTCGTCTTATAAATAAGGAAACGGGCGAGGTAAAAGAACAGGAAGTCTTCATGGGAGATTTTCCTTTGATGACGGAAAAGGGAACCTTTATCATTAACGGAGCGGAAAGGGTTGTAGTAAGCCAGTTGGTAAGATCTCCAGGGGTTTATTTTTCAGAGGAGATCGACAAAGGAGGCAAAAGGCTTTATTCAGCATCTGTAATTCCCAATAGAGGAGCTTGGTTAGAGTACGAATCGGATTCTAATGATATAGTCTATGTTAGAATTGATAGGACTAGAAAGCTTGCCATTACCACTCTTTTAAGGGCATTAGGTTTTAATAGTAATGCAGAGATAATAGAGTTATTAGGCGAAACTGAGCAGATTTTAAAGACTTTAGAAAAGGACAACACTAATACTGAGGAAGAAGCCCTCATTGAGATATACAAGAGATTGAGGCCAGGAGAGCCTCCGACAGTCGAAAACGCAAAATCTTTATTAGGGAATTTATTTTTTGAACCTAAAAGATATGATTTAGCCAAGGTAGGAAGATATAAATTTAATAAGAAATTGGCACTTTATAACAGAATTACAGGTAGAAAAGCTGCAGAAGATATTAAGGACTTAGAAACTGGAGAATTATTCGTATCCAAAGGGGAAAAGATTACAAGGGAAAAAGCTATAGAAATCGAAAACAGTGGAATAAATCAAGTTGATATAGAATTAGATAATGGAAAAATAGTTCGTGTAGTAGGAAATCATTTCGTATCTCAAGAAGCTTTTGATCTTCCATTTTCACTAGAGGAACTAGGATTAAAGGAAAAGGTCTATTATCCTGTTATGAAAGAACTTGTAGAAACTTACGAAGATCCGGAAGAGCTGAAGGAAGCAATTAAAGAAAGAATTCGAGACATTTCCCCCAAACATATCCTAAAGGAAGACATAATCGCTAGCATTAATTATGAGTTCAATCTATTTGATGGAGTAGGTAGTACTGATGATATAGATCATTTAGGCAATAGAAGGCTGCGTTCAGTAGGTGAGCTATTACAGAATCAGTTTAGAATAGGCCTTTCCAGAATGGAACGAGTAGTAAGGGAAAGGATGACCATTCAAGATATAGATGTAGCAACCCCTCAAGCCCTAATTAATATAAGGCCAGTAGTGGCAGCCATTAAAGAGTTTTTCGGCAGCAGTCAATTATCTCAATTCATGGACCAAACTAACCCATTAGCTGAATTAACCCATAAGCGTAGGATGTCTGCTTTAGGACCGGGTGGATTAAGTAGGGATAGAGCTGGAGTAGAAGTAAGGGACGTACACCATTCCCACTATGGAAGAATGTGCCCTATAGAAACTCCAGAAGGGCCAAACATTGGACTTATAACCTCTTTAACCACCTATGCAAGAATAAATGAATATGGATTTTTAGAAGCTCCATATAGGAAGGTAGATAAGGAAAGAGGAGTAGTATTAGATGAAATAGAGTATTTAACAGCTGACATGGAGGATGAATTTATTATAGCCCAATCCAACGAGCCTTTAGATGAAGAAAGCAGGTTTGTTAATAAAAGAATAATCGCTAGGGGTAAAGATGGAGCCATAGACATATATCCAAGTAGTGAAATAGATTATATGGACGTTTCACCAAAGCAGATAGTGTCCGTAGGAACTGCCATGATTCCATTCTTAGAAAATGACGACGCTAACAGAGCCCTGATGGGTGCAAACATGCAACGACAAGCTGTACCCTTATTAAAAGCGGAAGCACCTATAGTTGGAACTGGTATAGAATATAAGGCAGCCAGGGATTCAGGAGTTGTAGTAATAGCAAAGAATTCTGGAACTGTAGTAAAAGTTAGTTCCGATGAGATATTAGTAAAAAGAGATGAAGATGGGCAAATCGATAGATATAAGCTGTTGAAATTCAAGCGTTCTAATCAGGGAACTACTATAAACCAAAGACCTATTGTTAAAAAAGGTGAAAGGGTAGAAAAGGATGAAGTTATTGCCGATGGACCAAGTACGGAGTTAGGAGAGATTGCCTTAGGTAAAAACCTATTGGTGGCCTTTATGACCTGGGAAGGTTATAATTACGAGGACGCTATCCTAATTAGTGAAGAATTGGTTATCGATGATACTTTAACATCCATCCATATAGAAGAATACGAATCGGAAGCCAGAGATACCAAACTAGGGCCAGAAGAGATTACCAGAGACATTCCAAATGTTGGAGAGGATATGCTTAAGGATTTAGATGAACAGGGAATCGTTAGAATAGGGGCTGAAGTAAAATCTGGAGATATTCTAGTTGGAAAGGTTACACCCAAGGGTGAAACTGAATTAACTGCGGAAGAAAGGCTATTAAGAGCCATATTCGGTGAAAAGGCAAGGGAGGTTAGGGATACATCCCTTAGAGTACCTCATGGTGAGTCTGGAATAGTAGTAGATGTAAAGATCTTCTCTAGAGAAAATGGTGATGAACTATCTCCAGGAGTAAATCAGATGGTAAGGGTTTATGTAGCTACTAAGAGGAAGATTTCCGTTGGAGATAAAATGTGTGGTCGCCATGGAAACAAAGGGGTAATATCCCGAATACTTCCAGTGGAGGATATGCCTTATCTGCCAGATGGAACACCTATTCAGATAGTACTCAATCCTTTAGGTGTACCATCTAGGATGAACTTAGGTCAGGTTCTTGAAGTCCACTTAGGATTGGCTGCCAAAAAATTAGGGTGGCATGTAGCTACTCCTGTATTCGATGGAGCTACTGATGATGATATAATCGAAGCACTAAAAATGGCTGGCTATCCAGAGAGTGGTAAGTTATGGCTAAGGGATGGAAGGACTGGAGAGTATTTGAACAACCCTGTTACGGTAGGTTACATGTATATGTTAAAATTACACCACTTAGTAGATGATAAGATCCATGCTAGATCTACAGGACCTTATTCCTTGGTAACCCAACAACCTCTTGGAGGTAAGGCTCAATTCGGAGGTCAAAGGTTTGGTGAGATGGAGGTCTGGGCTTTAGAGGCTTATGGTGCGGCCCATACTCTACAAGAAATACTAACGGTTAAATCGGACGATGTTGTAGGAAGGGTAAAAACCTATGAAGCCATTGTTAAAGGTGAGAATATACCTGAGCCTGGAGTTCCAGAATCCTTCAAGGTTTTAATAAAGGAACTACAGAGTTTAGCTTTGGATGTTAAGGTTTTGTCTGAAGAAGAGGACGAAATAGAAATAGAAGAATCTGTTGATGACGATATATCAGATTTAGAATTGATGGGCGACAATCTAATCAACGATAGATTTTTAAAAGAAGACGATGATGAAATAGATGAAGAATATTAGTACGACTATTACAAATATTTCATTATTACTTTACTATAGAAAGGAGAGAAAGCTCCTTGTTTGAATTAAATACCTTTGATTCAATTAAAATTGGTCTTGCTTCACCTGAAAAAATTAGACAGTGGTCTAGAGGAGAGGTAAAGAAACCGGAGACTATAAATTATAGGACCTTAAAGCCTGAAAAGGAAGGGCTATTCTGTGAGAAGATCTTCGGTCCCACTAAGGACTGGGAGTGCCACTGTGGTAAATATAAAAGGATCAGATATAAAGGCGTTGTATGCGATAGATGTGGAGTAGAAGTCACCAAATCCAAGGTTAGAAGGGAAAGGATGGGGCATATTGAATTAGCTGCCCCTGTATCCCATATTTGGTATTTTAAGGGTATTCCAAGTAGAATGGGACTCATTTTAGACATGTCTCCTAGAGCCCTGGAAAGGGTATTATATTTTGCAGCCTATATAGTCATAGATGGAGGAGATACTCCCTTATATGAAAAACAGCTGCTGACAGAGGCGGAATATAGGGAAGCCTTAGAGAAATATGGCAATGGCTTTAAGGCTATGATGGGAGCAGAAGCCATAAAAGAGTTGCTTTCAAAAATAGATCTAGACCAAGAGGCAAAGGATTTAAGGCTTCAATTAAAATCTGCAACGGGGCAAAAGAGAATAAGGATAATAAGAAGGCTAGAAGTGGTTGAAGCCTTTAGAAAGTCTGGTAATAGGCCGGAGTGGATGATATTGGATGTAATACCGGTTATTCCGCCAGATTTAAGGCCTATGGTTCAGTTGGATGGGGGAAGATTTGCTACCTCAGACTTAAACGACCTCTATAGAAGGGTTATAAATAGAAATAATCGTTTGAAAAGATTACTAGACCTAGGAGCACCAGATATAATCGTTAGAAACGAAAAGAGGATGCTACAGGAAGCAGTAGATGCTTTGATTGATAATGGGCGTAGGGGAAGACCTGTTACAGGACCAGGCAATAGGCCCTTAAAATCCCTTTCCGACATGCTAAAGGGTAAACAAGGAAGGTTTAGACAGAACTTGCTTGGAAAAAGGGTTGACTATTCAGGCCGTTCTGTAATAGTAGTAGGACCAGAACTTAAATTTTACCAATGTGGATTGCCGAAGAATATGGCATTGGAATTATTCAAGCCCTTTGTGATGAAAAAGCTAGTTGAAGAAGAACATGCCCATAACATAAAATCGGCCAAGCGAATGGTTGAAAGAATGAAACCAGTAGTATGGGACGTACTAGATGAGGTAATAAAAGACCATCCTGTATTATTAAACAGGGCTCCTACCCTTCATAGGTTAGGGATCCAGGCTTTTGAACCCGTTTTAGTAGAAGGAAAGGCCATAAAACTTCACCCCCTTGTTTGTACAGCATACAATGCAGACTTTGACGGAGACCAAATGGCGGTTCATGTGCCCTTATCTACAGAAGCACAAGCAGAGGCTAGGCTTTTGATGTTGTCGGTAAACAATATCTTAGCTCCAAAGGACGGAAAACCTATAACCACGCCAACTCAAGACATGGTACTGGGATGCTACTACTTAACTGCTGAAAATCCAGGAGAAAAAGGGGAAGGTAAGATATTCAAGGACTATAACGAGATGTTAAAGGCCTACTACAATGGGGAGGTAGGAATACACGCTAGGGTAAAGGTAAGGAAGAAGCTGGATGAAAATGACAGAGGAGTACTAATAGAGAGCACAGTAGGAAGATTTATATTCAACGACAGTATACCTCAAGATCTAGGCTTTGTTGATAGAAGCAAGGATCCATATTCCCTAGAGGTAGACACTATAGTAGATAAGAATATATTAGAAAGCATAGTGGAAAAATGTTATAAGAAGCATGGAAACATTATAACATCTGAGGTTTTAGATAAAATTAAGGAATTAGGATTCCACTACTCAACCAAAGGAGCTATTACCATTAGTATTGCGGATATAATCGTACCTAAGAAGAAGGCTGAATTAA
>Ga0209537_1002960_pt1 | contig 16181 bp, 11 predicted proteins | sample BioPla4DNA1_FD_187698 | JGI IMG/M metagenome (GOLD analysis project Ga0209537, IMG submission 187698) | Biogas fermentation microbial communities from Germany - Plant 4 DNA1 (SPAdes) (version 2) | ecosystem: Engineered > Bioreactor > Anaerobic > Digestate | place: Bielefeld, North... | reverse complement strand
ACTGATCATATACTACATTTAGTTGGGCTTCCTCTGTTGCCACGGGTCTTGAATCAAATGTGAAACCAAAGGCTTTGGATTTAATGAGACTATTATTGTATTCCCTATATTGATCCCATATATCTGGAGGATTTCCTACCCATGGATGACCTGCAAATTGATTGGGATATATCCATCCAAAATCATTATGATAACTAACGCTATTGGCATCTACTCCTTCAGGATAAGCCGCCATACCATCTTCGTTCACAATCCAGTCTTCTCCCTCAATACCCCAGTTGATTAAATCATTAAATTCGCCGCTCTTATAGGTCCAGTTCATAAATTGCATTGCCTTTTTGGGATCCTCTGAAGCACTAGCAATGGCAAATACAGCACTATTTACTGCACTGGTACTTTTCATTGCACCGCTCATTGGAATTATTTCTACTTCATAACCAGTCTGTGCTAGCTTTTCAATATTGGTATTGGGTTTTATTTTTGTGATAAAAGAGAAAGTATTTCCTGCTTTTAGCATGGTTTCTCCTGAATCCTGATTTACTGCGATATCAGCAGATGTATATCCTTCGCGATACCATTTCTGTCCTATTTCACAGAAAGTTTTATATTGTTCAGATTCAAACCAGTTTGTAACGGTAGTTGTTTGACCATAATCCTCTAAGACACCGAAATTGTTTCCTAGATTATCTACAAATGTAAGGGTTTCTAAAGCCATAATTGATGTACCATCTAAACAAGTCATGGATGGGTAGGCTTCTTTTACCTTGGCAAACAATTCAGTAATCTGGTCATAGCTACTATAGTCATCAGTTGTTACAGAAAAATCATCCACACTGTAGCCTAACTCATCAAAAATATCTTTTCTAACTATAAGTCCAATAGGATAAGCTCGTTCCTTCATTTGACTGAAGCCTATTAGGAAATCTCCGATGTATCCTGCATAAGCATCCTCGCCAAATATTTCAATAATATCAGGTGCGTATTCTAGATAATCATGCAAGTTTACTACATACTCAGATTCAATATATGTAGCAAAGTTGCTAGAAAAGGCTGGGAATATATCTAAAGGTTCTTGTGCTGCCAGCATTACAGAAATCTGTTCGGAGTATGTTCCGAAAGTCATGGGTATTAAATTAACTTTCATATTCAATTCTTTAAGGGCTAATTCATTTACCGCTTCATTAATCTTACTCTGTTGAGGACTTTCCTGTGATACAAAATATAGGTAGTGTACTTCATAAGGTTCTTCGTCAAAATCAATATCTGCATTAGCTGAATCGTTGCCAGAACTGGAAGTGTTATTTTCTTCTGTAGTATTCTGGCTATTATTTACAGTTGAATCAGTTTGACTTGAACCACCGCATCCTGCCAGCAAGGTCAATAACAAAACCAACGCTAGCATTAATGAAATTGACTTCTTTCTCATTTTACACTCTCCTCCATTCATTATGATGAAAAGATAGGGGGTTGACGTTTTACTAAAACGATAAAACTCAACAATTCCGTTTAACGTTTTAGTAAAACATTATACGTAAATTATATCAGCTGTAATCTCTGTTGTCAATAGTTAGAAATAAATATTTAAAGTAGAACATATTTTTATTATTGTGTAATATACTTCCTTGCCTTTTCTGACAAGAATAATTATAATTACTGTACTAAAGGTATTTATTTTTCTCACTAGTTTTTCTGAATGGAGGTTTAGATTTGGCTACAATAAAAGATATTGCAAAATATGCAGGCGTGTCACCAAGTACTGTGTCCATTGTACTTAACGGACAAGCTGACGAAAGGAAAATATCAGAAACAACTCAACAAAGGGTATGGGAAGCCGTTAGGGCTCTTGAGTACCGCCCCAATATATCAGCACGTCGTTTACGTGGAGATTCCCAATCTAATACTTTAGTTATTGCTGTCTTCTGGGCTTCTGACTTTAGAGCTCATATGGTATCCCGTTTTCTTAAAGGATTACAAAATGAAATTTTACAATCAAATCGTGACTGTGAAATCATTATTCATCCGTATAAAAATAATGAGTTACACAAGATTACATCCTTACGATCTATGAATATGTATAACGCTGCTATAATTTGTAACGCCTCTGCAAAAGATCTTGAATATTTAGAAGAGAGTAACTTTCACATCCCCATTATCCTTTATAATCGGCATTCTCAAAAATTCTGTACGGTGAATGTAGATGATGTCAAAATAGGCAGTATACCTGCTGAAGTTTTTGCATCTCGGGGACACCGGAAAGCAGCCATTATTACATCTCCACCTGCTTTCTCGGGTATGGATGTGCGTATTAACAGCTTTATGTCAACTGCTGCTAAACATAACTTAGAAATTGTAGATGTTATTTATGAAGACAACTCTATGCCAGGAGGATATTCAGGTGCAAAACGATTGCTTGAACTTGAGCAAAGACCCGATTGTCTATTTTGTGCTTCAGATGCTATGGCCATTGGAGCATTACGTCGTCTTCATAAAGCTGGTATTATTATTCCTGACCATTTAGAATTGATCAGCGTAGGAAATGGTGACAGAGATCTTGAAGAATATGCCACTACATCCCTTTCAGTAGTTCATATACCCATGGAAAAAATGGCTGAAGCTTGTCTTAGATTGGTTTTTGATGTGCTTAACCATAAGATAGAACCTCCCCACTCCATTGAACTGCCTATTCATTACATAGCCCGGGAAAGCTGTGGTGAAATGAAAAAAAATATAGGATAAGGGAGGCAATGGTAAATTACCTCCACTTATCCTATTACTGTAAATGTATTATGCATGTTTTTTAATCATTTCTATGGTTCTCTTAATTCCGTCTACTTGATCTCCCCATCCTTCAAATTCTACGGAATAATAGCCATCAAATCCGTGTTTCTTGGCTATTTCCATACATCTGTCAAAATCAAATCTGGGATGGTTGCCCTCTTCATCAAAATCATAGGTTTTTGCATGCACTAGGAAGGCATTGAGGCCAAATATCTTATCTAATGCTTCGTATCTAATATCATCTTCAAAGTTACCAAAATCAGGGCAAATTCTGAAGTTTGGATGATCTACCATTTCAAAAAGCTTTAAGATATTGTCAGGATCTGCAGACATACCTCCGTGGTTTTCTAGAATCAAGACAACATTTTTGGATGCTGCATGCTCAGCCAATTCCCTATAGGAATTTGCAGTAATACTTAAATCAAATACTCCTTCAGGCTGTTGGCCGGTATTTACCCTTGCTGCTTTGCTGCCCAGTTCAGCAGCTATGTCAATCCACATTTTTATAACCTCTAAGTCAGCCTTACGCTTCTCATCATCTAATTGGGATATATTGCCGTAGTCAATTGGCATATTCACTATTTTTACACCATATTTGTCCAGAGCAGCCTTTATTTCATCTAAATTATCTGGCTTTTTGGTGCTCAGTTCAGTCATTACCCTACTAAAGATACCCCAAGCTTCTTTTCTCTTTTCAGGATCATCTGATCCAAAAGCTGCAAAGGCTTTAGGAATCTGGGACTGAACTTCTGGATCATGAGGAACCTGCCAATGAACTGCCTCAATGGCATCTACTCCAAAATCCTCCTTGGCAATTCTTATGAAATCCACCATATTTATGTTGCCTTGGAAAAATTCACGATTGAGGCTCCAGCTAGATATAGCTATCTTCATGCTATCCCTCTTTCTTTTTATTTTATTTAATTTTATTTATTCATTAAGTTTGTCAAGAAAACTTTTTATCATCTCTTCAGATATCTGCTTACCCATAAACATAAGTATGCTTCTTAATGGCATACCTGCCACCATCTCAGACATAGCAGTGGACGCTCCATCTTCTGATGCGGGTATTGGACTGTTTTTCATAGCCTCTTGAAGCATAGTCCTACCTACAGGATTTGCTAATACTTCACCTAAGGTACTATTTATGGTATATACCTTTTTAATAGGCTGAGTAGATTTTACAGTAATGGTTGCCCTTAAGGGAGTATCCTGTGATGAGCCACCTACTAATATTTCAAATTGTCCATCTTCCACATACCAGTCTTTTATATCCTCATTGTAATAGGCAAAGGCTCTCTTGCTCAATGTAAAGGTAACAGTTTTCTCTTCTCCAGGCTGTAACATTACCTTTTCAAAACCTTTTAATTCCTTTACAGGCCTTATTACACTGCTTTCAACATCCCGTACATAGAGCTGTACTATTTCCTTACCGGCCATATCTCCAGTATTCTTTACCTTAACCTTTACAGTAACCTCTTCATTATCCATCATTTCATCTTTATCTATGGATATATCCGTATATTCGAAGGTAGTATAGCTGAGACCATAGCCAAAGGGGAATAATACATCCATATTTTTAGCTTCATAATAACGATATCCTACAAATATACCTTCCCTATATTCTACCTTTTTGCTATCTCCAGGGAAATTCAAGTAAGATGGATTATCTTCTAATCTCTTAGGGAAAGTTTCCGCTAGCTTACCACATGGATTGGTCACTCCAAACAATAAATCTGCTATTGCACCACCTGAAGCCTGGCCGCCTAAATAAGCTTCCAATACTCCTGCCACTTTATCTATCCATGGCATTTCGATGGGTGAGCCATTGCTTATTACTACTACGGTATTTTTGTTTACCTCAGCTACTTCTTCAATGAGTTTGCGGTGGCCTTCTGGAATTCTCATATGTTTTCGATCATATCCTTCTGATTCATAGCTATCAGGAAGTCCAGCAAAGACAATAGCCACATCTGCTTTTCTAGCTGCTTCTTTTGCCTGGTTTATCAATTCTTCATCGGGTGTATCACTGACAGATTGGAAAGGCTTTCCGGAGAATATTCCACTTTCTTGTTCGTCCAATCTATAACCATCGGCATATATTATTTCCATGCTGTCTCCTGCTAGTTTCTTTATCTCCTCTAATGCACTATCTATCTTGGTGGGGTTGATATGGGAGCTTCCTCCTCCTTGGAATCTAGGTTTCTTAGCAAAAGCACCGATTACTGCCAGGGTTCCTTCTTTCTTAAGAGGAAGAACATTATTGTTATTTTTGAGAAGAACCATACACTCCCTGGCTACCTCTCTGGCCAGTCTGTGATGCTCTTCCTTATCATACTTGGCATTTTCTTTGGAATTATCTACAGCCATAAATATGATATTTAACAACCTTTCAACAGCTTTGTCCAATACCTCTTCAGATAGTTCCCCATTCTTTACTGCTTCTACTATCTTCTTATCTTCTCGGCCTCCACTAGAGGGCATTTCTAACTCTAGGCCTGCTTTTAGTCCTTCTACCCTGTCGTTTACGGCGCCCCAATCTGATACAACAAAACCTTCATAGCCCCATTCATCTCTGAGAATATCAGTCAATAGATATTCATTTTCTGAACAGTACACACCATTTAATCTGTTATAAGCACACATAACTGTCCAGGGTTTGGACTTTTTGATGGCTATTTCAAATCCTGTTAAATATATTTCACGGAAAGACCTTTCATCAATAATTGCATCTATTACCATTCTCTTTTCTTCTTGGTTGTTTACTGCGAAATGCTTGATTGATGTGCCTATACCTTCACTTTGAACACCAGCTATATGACTTGCTGCTAATTCACCTGTTAGATAAGGATCCTCGGAAAAGTATTCAAAATTTCTACCACATAAAGGAGAACGTTTAATGTTGACTCCTGGTCCTAAGATAATGGATACTTTTTCTGCCTGACATTCCTTTCCTAGAGCAACTCCTACCTTTTCAAGGAGTTCCCTATCCCAAGAACAAGCTAGTGCAGCAGCAGTGGGAAAACAGGTAGCAGGTACACTTTGATGTAATCCTAAATGGTCAGCCTTTTCATCCTGCTTTCTCAGTCCATGAGGTCCATCTGACACCATAATAGAGGGAATACCTAGTCTCTCCACTCCTTTAGTATACCAAAAACTTAATCCTGAGCATAAGCTTGCCTTCTCTTCAAGGGTCATTTGCTTAATAATGCCTTTAATATCTCTTTTCATGCTTACACCTCCAGCCCCTTATTGAATTTTGTATACTATTTTCTTATTTTATTATATTCAGTATTATGATATAATTTTGGTAACAATCTCAGATTTTTGGTAATTTTCTTCAAGAGGGAGGAAATTAGCCGTGCTTAATCAAAACAGTTATAACCAACTTCATATTAATGATACAATTAATAAAAATGTAGATAATATACTTATTGAAAAACGGCAATATATGCTTTATCATCATTCTCCTTTACATGAAAAATATCTTTTACAGTATGTTAAAGAAGGCAATAAAGAAAAGGTGTTAGAATATCTCAATAATTTTCCCAGAGAACAGGCTGGAATCTTAGCCAAAGATCCTTTAAGAAGCTTCAAAAATCTTTTTATATGCGGAGCTACCTTAATTTCCCGGGCTGCTATAGAAGGTGGGTTAAGTTCAGAACTAGCTTTTTCTATTAGTGATTCTTACATTCAAAAAGTGGAAGAATTGAAAAGCATTGATGAAGTTTCCTACCTATACTATAAATTAGTCTGTGACTTTACCGATAGAGTACATAAGGTTAGACATGAAAATTATTCTGGCATCATCTTGAAATGCTGTAATTATATTTTTAAACATATCTATGAAGATATAACTGTCTCCAAGCTCAGTGAAGTTGTAGATGTTAATCCAAATTACCTATCCAGGCTTTTTAAAAATGAAGTAGGGATATCCCTTAGCACATATATACAAAAACAAAAAATCGAGGAGGCAAAGAAACTTCTCACTTTCACGGATCAATCTATCATGGATATCTGCGTCAGCCTAAATTTCAGCGATCAAAGCTATTTTACCAAGGTATTTAAAAAGCATACACAAATGACCCCCAAACAATACAGAGACCAGATTAGGTTATAAGCTTACCCACCTTCACACTCTCCAATATATCTGTATGTTTATAGTCTTCAACTATTTCTATTAAGCTTTTTATTTCAGGGGTTATCATCTTGTTTTTATGATAGACTATGCTAAAATATCTGTCCCACTCTGGACCTGTATTTTGTATTACATATACTTGCCCCCTCTGAATTTCCTCCTCCAACAGGCGCACAGAGATAACTGCTAGATTTTGATTCTCTATTACTGCACTTTTGATGGCCTGAGTGCTATTGGCCTCCCAAGTTGTTTTTATGGATATCCCCTTATCGGCCATAAACCTTTCAAAAAGTTCTCTAGTACCACTCCCTTCCTCACGCATGGCAAAACTCTCTTGGGCCAGCTCTGAAAGCTTCACAATCTCTCGTTTGGCAAAGGGATGGGACATACTGCAAATAAGAACCAAGAAATCCTTAATTTCCGGAATACTTATTAAATCCTGACTCTTTACCCTTCCCTCAACTATTGCTACATCCAGTTCAGACTTTAATAACTTCTCTTCAATGATCTTTGTATTGTTTATATATGAGTAGACTTCAACTTCTGGATTAGCTTTCTTAAAGCTGTTTATAATCTGACTGAGTAAACATTCTCCCACGGTCATGGTTGCGCCTATCCTAATTTTCTCTACATAGCCTGTTTCAAATATCATCTCTTCCATATCATCAAATTGCTTGACAACATTCCTAGCATAAGAAAGCAGCTTTTTACCATTTTCCGTTATATAAAGTTTCTTTGAAAGGCGCTCGAATAGTAGCATACCATAGTATTCTTCCAGCTCTTTTATGGCTTGACTTACTGTTGGCTGGGATATAAATAGATTTGACGCCGCAGCACTCATTTTGCCAGTGTCTGCTACCTCTATAAATATTCTCAAATGTCTTATGGTCATATTAGCCTCCTAATTAAACAATAATTATCCATAGGTTTTATCTATAATATTATTAAGATAATATCATTTTATTATTAGTTCAACAAGTAGTAGTTATTTAAATTACACGGTATTTTCTCTATCTACTAAATAAAATCAGCCTACCATTTCCACTTGACTACTCTTCTAAGTGGAACCAGTAGGCTGCATCTTATATTAATCAGATTAGATAATAATCAAATTAGCATGCATAAAATACATATTGTTTAAGACTATTATCTTTGACTAATACCTGCTGGGAAGATACTCCAAAGATTCTATTTATCTCTTTACTTTCATACACTGCTTGTGGAGTATCATAAATAACTATCTCTCCATTATCTATTAAACAAATCCTATCCGAGTAGGAAAGGGCACTGCTCAGGTCATGTAATACCATAACAATGGTTTTACCCATATCCTTTAATTGCTTCACAATTTCCAGTATCTCAAATTGATGGTTAATATCCAAAAATGTTGTAGGCTCATCTAGGAAAATAATATCAGTGTCCTGGGCTAATACCATTGCTATATAAGCCCTTTGACGCTGGCCTCCAGAAAGTTCACATATATTTTTTTCTACATACTCCTGAAGCCCCATACTCTCTATAGCGCTCTCTACAATTAGCTTATCCTCCTTCTGGGGTATGCGGGGAAAGCCTAAATATGGGAATCTTCCATGCATTACCAAATTATAAACCGTTATATTTGGAGTATCCCTAAGTTGTGGCAAAAAAGATAGTTCCTTTGCCACATCCTTTCGGGATAAATCTACTATGTTTTTACCTTTTATCAAAATCTCTCCCCTAAAGGGTTCTAACAGATTAGATGCTGTTTTCAACAGAGTAGTCTTTCCACAGCCATTCTTACCAATAATGGTAGTTATGGTACCTTTCTCAAAGGAAATATTTATGTTCTTTATAACCTCTATCTTGTTGTATCCTGCTGACACCTTATTCAATCTAACCATATAACTTACCTTTCTTGCGTTTTATTAATAGGTAAATAAAAAAAGGTCCTCCTAAAAAAGACATTATTATCCCCACAGGTATTTCAAAAGGCGCAAATAAAACACGGGCCAGCACATCACAGCATAGAGTAAAAATACTCCCAAGTAGGGCACATACAGGTATTAGAAATCTATTATCATAGCCAACTAAAAATCTTGAAGCATGGGGTACAATAAGTCCTACAAAACCTAACAGGCCAGCAAAACTTATAGCACTACCTGCCAGTAGAGCTGCAAGACCTAAAAAAAGAAACCTTAGCCTGCCTACTGTTAACCCTAAAGATTTGGCAGTCTCATCTCCTAAGGCCAGTACATTCATATCATAGCTAAGAACTAGGACTATAAGAAGGGCCAGGACTATAAAGCCAGCTGGGATAGCTATCCTTTCCATTGTAACACCAGAAAAGCCCCCTATCAAAAATACAGCTCTATCTATAGCTGAATCTGGGTTAAGGGTGAGTACAGTATCTGTCATGGCCCCTATAAAGCTAGAAACTGCAATTCCTGACAAAACAAGGGACATTCGAGATGCACCGGTTTTTTGTGCTATTAAAAAAACTATGAGTACAGCCATAAGTCCACCTATAAAAGCCGCTAGGGGAGCAAAATAGAGACTTGCAGGAAAAAAAGCACTTATAAGCACAGTAAGAAAACCTGCCCCCGAGTTTACACCTATTATATTGGGACTGGCAAGGGAATTATTTAGCACAGACTGCAAGATAGCTCCAGAAACCGATAAAGAACAACCAGCCAGTATTGCTGCTACAGTTCGGGGTATCCTAACAAAGTTTATAATTTGATAGGTCTTTGAATTAATATCTCTATGATATAAAGCAGTAATAATTTCCCTCACGGGTATTTTAGAAGATCCAATACTTACAACAGCTGCTATAATAAGCAATATAAGAAGGAGAGCTATAACTAGACCGTTATAGCTCCCACTATTTTTATTGAAAAATTTCCGGATAGAGAATTTTGGCCATATACTCATAGCTTTCACCCCATCTTGCGTTTGGCTTGTAATGGAACAGCTCCTTGGGCAAAACAATGTAGTTATCATTTTTTACTGCGGTTAGACTGCTCCATGCCGGATCTTTTTCTATGCCTTCCTTCAATGCATTAATAGCCTTTTCGCTATCTCCCATGGTTACCACAAATATATACTCTGGATCCTCTTGAATGATAAGCTCCATGCTTAAGTCCTCTAGAAGTGACTCATGCTTTGCAGCTATATTTATGGTGCCTAAATCCTCTAGTATCTTACAGGCCATATTATCATCATACTTTGCCTTGGCACCTCTGGACATGGCCCGAATAAACAAAATATCTGGCCCCTTCTCATTCTCTACCTTTGCTAAGATCTCATCTATTTGTTTTTGGACCTGCAGTCCGTTTTTATCATATAGCTCCTTATTTCCAGTTATATCGGTGCATATATCCAGCATATTTAGATAGTCCTCAAAATGCTCTACCTTAAAAAAACCATGGGGAATATTTGCTTTTTCAAGAGTACTTGCTGCCTTCACATGGCTTTCAATATCTGGAGATAATAACACAAAATCGGGTGAAAGATCCAATATTACCTCTAGATTAGGATCCTTAATGGTGCCCACGATCTGTATATCTTCAGATAAATCCAATTTTCTCTCGGTTATAACATCATTTGTTACTCCTATTAGCTCTCCACCTGCCAATAGCCAGGTTTCTGCATAAGAGCCCACCAAGGATACTACTCTACTTGGTTCTTCCTCTAACACTACAGTATTTTCCAGTGCATCTACAAAGCTGTAATAAACATTATTTTCATTATCTTCCTTGCTTTCTTCATTGGTATTTACTTCTTTTTCTACTTCTTTTTCTACTTCTTTTTCTACTTGGTTCTGAGTATCCACGCTACTTACTGTAGACTTGGCTACACAAGCTGAAAGTAGTTGTGCTACTAGGAAAATTAATAATACCGCTATAAAAGTTCTTCTTTTTGGCATTTAATACAATACACCTCTTTGTCCTATGTAATATTTATGTTAGTAATATTCCTTCTATATATTATTACTAGGGAGATGTATTGTAAAATATAATTATATAATCATAGTTATAGGTTTTGTCTATATATCTCATTTTACACTATCCAGTACCAAAATCCAGTCCTCTCCTCTTCCTGAAGAAGGGGGTAAAAAGTCTACTGTACCCCTATTTTCATATTTATCTATATATTCATATTGACCGCTCCTAGGATTGTACCAGCTAGCATCTACAAAGTCACCTGATATTTTCCCCATATTCACCTTTATATTTAGGCCATTTGGGGAATAGATTAATGCGTAGTCCTTACCTCTGGTGGCCACCAAATAATTTGCCCCTTCGTAATTTTCTGCAATAAGACTTTGATCAGGCACCCGGTCAAGAAAAGATTTGGCCTCCATCAAGGATCTGAGATAAGCCATTTGTTTAGCGCCAGGACGCCTTAAGGCAGTTTTCCAGTCCATTATGAAATATGAATCTGGCTCTATACACATAGACCATATACAATGGTGCCCATAAGTATGCCCCATTCCTCCGGCAAAAACTGCCCAATAAGCTGCCTTTCTAACATCAGCAGCATCAAAATACCCATTTATAGCTTGAAATCCTATTGGATGATCCTCATAGCAGGGCTCAGCATCAAGGGTGGGCTTTGTAGGCAGCCTATCATAGTCTTCGCTGACCATCTTGTAATTTTCAATATTAAGTCTGCCATGGCCTGACTGTATCATATTAAAGTCTAACCAATCTTCATCATGTACATGAAATGAAGATGAATGCTCACCCATGGGATGAAAAGTCATAAGATGCTTGCCTTGGTCTCCTTCTTTTAAACCTGCTGCCATGGCATTTATTATGTCAAAATGCTTAGAAGTTAAGAGGGGCCTGTCTCCTCCCAGTACCCAAATAATATTAGCATAGTTCCTGTATCTTTTTCCTAGCCATTTTCCGTACTCATAGGCATTCTCTTTATTAAATATAGCAGGGCCTTTACCCCACATTTTATTAAACTTATCCCCCCAAGTTGGAAGAAGCGCCATATATAATCCATATTCAGCAGCCTTTTGTATTATAAAATCTACATGGTCCCAATAGTCGTAGTCATCTGCATTTAGTGAAACATCAGGCATACTAGGATCGTATTGACCATTTTGATTTTTTAGCAGGGGCTTCCTTCCATAGGCATTTCCTGTTCTTACTCCATCAAACTCAGCTAGGGCAACGGCTTGTATTACAGTAAACCCTTGTTGAGATCGAGCTTTTAAATAGTATTCTGCATCTTCCCGATTTAATTTATGAAATAGTTCCCAAGCTGTATCTCCTAACCAGAAAAAGGGAGTACCATCTTCTTTTACAAGAAACCTTTTATTCTCACTTACCTTTAGTAGTTGTAATTTTTCCATGGCCACAGTAACTCCTTTCATATATAATTTAAACAGTTGTAATAGTACTACTGTTATAAACTTCACAGTGATTTACTTTTCTGAAGTGGGAGACCTCTTTGGGAGTATGGTTAAAAAGGTTTGTAATGTATAATTATTGTTTTAAATCCTTCATTTCAAAATTATTAAAATCCTGTATACTGTTGTATATAAATCTACCTTATTTTTACTTTAATTACAATAATAATTATTTTATGGTATGCCTTCTATATTCTAAAAATGAAAGGAGCTTTAGTCATGACCCCAAGAGCGCGATTCTTAAAAGTACTGAACTTTCAAAAACCTGATGATAGATTACCCATGATTGAATGGGCACCTTGGTGGGATGAAACCATGGAAAGATGGATCCAAGAAGGTGTTCCTAGTGAAATATCTTATGAAGACTCCTTAAATTATTTCGGTCTAGATCCCATGATACTTATAAACGCAGGTCCTATATCATATAAATGTCCTCGACCTTCCCAATATGGAGCCTCAATAATCACTGACGAAAAGTCATATGAGGATATAAGACCATATCTATTTACAGATGACATTATTGAAAATGTAAAAAAACAAGCTTTAAGCCTCAAAGAAAAACACCATGATGGAAAAATAATAATTAGGTTATGGCTAGATGGATTCTTTTGGTTTCCTCGAACTCTCTTTGGCATTGAAGGCCATCTTTATGCTTTTTATGATTATCCTGAACTTATGCATCGAATGAATGAAGAGCTTGCAGAATTTAATATACGCGTAATCCATGAGATGTGTAGTATATTGGTCCCTGACATGGTAGGATTAGCAGAAGATATGTCCTACAATCATGGACCTATGCTATCTTATGAATTATTTAAAGAATTTCTAACTCCTTATTATAAAAAAGTAATACCCCACATAGAACAGTATGGAATAAAAAATTTAGTTGATAGTGATGGTGATATAACAGAAATGATACCCTGGCTTATAGAGGCGGGTATTCAGGGCGTTTATCCTCTAGAGCGGCAAGCAGGAGTTGATATTGTAGATATACGGGAGAAATATCCCAATTTTCTTATGATGGGCGGATATGATAAGATGGTTATGTCCAAGGGAGAAATGGAGATGAGGGCTGAATTTGAACGCATATTACCCGTTATGAAATCCGGAGGTTACATTCCCTCTGTTGACCACCAAACCCCTCCTGAAGTTTCCTTGAACAATTATAGAATCTATTTGAAGCTTTTTAATGAATATGCCCAAAAAGCCCTTCTCTAAACAACACAAAAATAGCTAATGCCTATCCTAGTGGCACTAGCTATTTTTTATAAGATTGATATTCTGCTTTTTTTTGCCTTCTTTCTTTATCCACTAGTATAACACAATTACTTTGAAATATTAGAAGATAAGCTGTATATAGTATACTATTATTCCTACAATAAATGAAGGTATGGTAGTTAATACTGTAGCCCAAAATGCGGACTTGGCATCAAGGGCTATAAGTGGGAATAGAGCGTCTCCATCCTGGGAAATAGAGTTGGCTAAAAGTGCAGCAAAGGGGAACATACCCTTGAGATACAAGGATACAAAGATTATCTGAGGACCACATCCCGGTATCAATCCAACTAATACTCCTATAAGAACAGACATTAGGCCAGTAGAGGTGAGAAAAGCCTCTATTACCTGCTCTCCTCCGATTATATATACCCCTAATTCATAAACTAAATAGGCTACAAAGACCCAGGTTCCTACAAAAGCTGTTTCTTCGGCGTTGTGTATGAAAGTCTCTTTTAAAGAAAATAATTTATGTTCCACATCTTCGTGGGTTTGAGCTGTGATAAATTTCTTGCCAAAGAACATGTATAATACTGCCGTAAGAGTTCCTGCAACACCGATTATGGTACCTATATTAGGTAAGCCGGGAAGGGCATTAATATCCACCATAGAAAGATCCAAAATACCTAACACAAAACCTATAGCTAAAACAATCCAAAACACAACATAAGCCCCATGGGTAATCTTATAGCTTAGACTATTTACATCTAAGGGATCACTATGGTGAAGAACTAAATCAATCTCGTCTCCTTCTTCGTGCCCAATATGCTTTAAGTTGCTAGATCTAACCCTACAAGCATTGGGATTGTCACAATACAGTTCATCTAACTGTGCTTCAGCCTGCCTATGTTGCTCTTCAATATCTACATCTTCACTTATAACCTTAGAGGATCTTTTACGTACCCAATCTCCAATCCCTGAGTAGTCAATAATATAGCCTGTTATAGCACCAACAATAAAACATATAACTGTTATCAATAGAAAATCTACAGGCGCTTTTGTTAAAATTACAAAAGCAGCATCTCCGGCTGTAGCAACCAATGTAGCAATAACGGTACCAAAGCTAACAGTACCTTTTACATACAAGGGCATAACAAAGATTGCTCCACCACATCCGGGAGTTATGCCTAAAAAAGCACCAATAAGCGGCTGAATTTTTTTTGATTTTTCAATAGTATCAACAAAGGCTCCCTGCTGCTTATAATTTATGTAACCAAATAACAAAAGGACTGCCCCTACAAAAGCCGTTACCTGAACAAAGGACTCCTCAGCACTGCGTAGTATAATTTCCACTAAATCACCAACCATATGCTATCCTCCTTGTGATATTAACAATCCAACAACTAACTTCTCCAAAATAAGACAACAATATATTTATTAATACCCATACTTAGTCATCATAAAACAATCAAACCTTTATATGTAAAAGACTTTCTAATAGTAAATAATACCATAAGGAAGTCTTGTTTAGTAGCTACTTTTTGTTAATTTTCTATATAAGTCCCAGTAATCTTACCCCCTGAGCAACTATAAAGCATAGAACAATTCCAGTTATGGTAGGTATTATAAAGGAAAATATAGTCCATTTTAGGCTTTGAGTCTCTTTTCTAATAGTAAGGAGAGTAGTACCACAAGGAAAGTGGTTTAGGGAAAAGAGCATGGTGGATATTGCCGTTAGCCAGGTCCATCCATTGGCCACCAACAGATCTCTCAGAGCATCTAAGCTATCCAATTCTATCATTGCTCCCGATGCTGTATAGCTCATAATAATTATAGGGATTACTATCTCATTTGCAGGAAGCCCTAGTATAAAAGCTAGTATAATATATCCATCCATACCCAATAATCTGCCAAAAGGATCAAGAAGTCTAGCACTGTGATTGAGAAGGCTTACTCCATCAACTGTCAGATTAGCCATTAGCCATATAATTAATCCGGCTGGAGCTGCTACCATAACTGCCCTGCCTAATACAAACAAAGTGCGATCCAGTAAGGACCTAATCAATATCTTGCCTATCTGGGGCTTTCTATAGGGTGGTAATTCAAGGGTAAAGGAAGAGGGTAGCCCCTTTAAAATAGTTTTTGACAATATTCTAGATATTACCAGGGTAATTACTACTCCCAATACCACTGCACCTAGAACTGTTAAGGTAGATATTACAGATTTAAATGCTCCCACTGAACTAGCTATAAAAATACTAGCTAAAGCTATCAAGGTGGGAAATCTACCGTTACAGGGTACAAAGTTGTTGGTAAGGGTAGCAATAAGCCTTTCCCTAGGTGAATCTATGATTCTGCAGGCTACTACTCCAGCAGCATTACAGCCAAAGCCCATACACATGGTTAGGGCCTGTTTTCCGTGGGCACAGGCTTTTTTAAAAAAATTATCCAGGTTAAAAGCCACCCTGGGTAAATAGCCTAAATCTTCTAGTAAAGTGAATAATGGGAAGAATATTGCCATTGGAGGCAGCATTACAGATACTACCCAGGCAAGGGTACGGTACATCCCTAGTACTACTATGCCATGTAGCCACTGGGGTGCTCCAAATCTCATAAAAAGTTTAGTTAGCTGATCTTCAATCCAAAAAA
>Ga0209537_1002956_pt1 | contig 16193 bp, 10 predicted proteins | sample BioPla4DNA1_FD_187698 | JGI IMG/M metagenome (GOLD analysis project Ga0209537, IMG submission 187698) | Biogas fermentation microbial communities from Germany - Plant 4 DNA1 (SPAdes) (version 2) | ecosystem: Engineered > Bioreactor > Anaerobic > Digestate | place: Bielefeld, North... | reverse complement strand
TAATCAAAGAGAGATAGACTATATGGTAGATGTAAAAAAATTGTTTGCCTTGGGTTTTAGGCTTAGATGGATCTCTTTTGGAGTTTTTGGTCTGCTTGTAGCTTTTTTAGCATGGTACAAGGGCAAAAAAGCTTTAAGACTTTTAGGTATTTCATACTTAACTGTGCTAGCTATACTTGGAATACTGTTCATAACACTGCTTATTTTGATATCCATTGACTTTACTGCAGTATGGAATGGTTTTCATTACATTGCTTTTAGCAATGACTTGTGGATTCTCAATCCCAAAACCGATATATTAATTCAGATGGTACCGGAACCATTTTTTTATGATACGGTTATTAGAATTCTAAGTATTTTGGGTATAGCTTTGACCATCTTAGCTATATGTTCCGGTATGATTCTATTTAAATCAGCCAAAGTTAGAAAGGTTAAAAGATAATACAGGTAAAAAGCTATATATGAAAAGGTGAAAATATGACGTACTTTAGTGATATGAGAGAAAAAGCTAAAAATATAAAGGATAAAGATGAGGTTATAATATTGGGTATTGAAACATCCTGTGATGAGACATCAGCGGCTGTTGTAAGAAATGGAAGGGAAGTGTTGGGGCATAAGATAGCCTCTCAGATTGAATTACACAAAAAATATGGAGGAGTAGTGCCTGAGATAGCTTCTCGTAAACATATTGAAGTTATTAATCCCTTAATCGATGAAACTTTAGAGGAAGCGGGAATTACCTTAAAGGACTTGGATGCTGTTGCGGTTACCAATGGGCCAGGGTTAGTAGGAGCCCTTTTGGTGGGTGTGGCTACCGCCAAAGCTCTTGCCTATGGTTTATATATTCCCTTGATAGGGGTACATCATATCGAGGGGCATATAAGTGCAAATTATATAGCCCATCAGGAATTGACCCCTCCTTTTATAAGCTTGGTAGTCTCAGGAGGTCATAGCCACCTGATTTGGGTTAAGGATTATGGGGAATATGAGATATTAGGCCAAACCTTAGACGATGCTGCAGGGGAGGCATATGATAAGATTGCCAGAACTTTGGGGCTAGGCTATCCAGGAGGTCCTATAATAGATAAGCTGGCCAGAGAGGGAGATTCAAACTTTGTGGAGTTCCCCAGGCCTAATATAAAAGAGCCTCATTACAATTTTAGTTTTAGTGGCCTAAAAACAGCTGTTATAAACTATCTTCATAATTTGGATCAGCGAGGACAAGAATATCGAGTGGAGGATATAGCAGCTAGTTTCCAACAGGCAGTTGTAGATGTATTGGTAGATAAGACAATAAAAGCCGCTAGGGATATTAATGCTAAGAAAGTGGTGCTAGCAGGAGGAGTGGCTGCCAATTCAGCCTTAAGAGGGCAATTAGGTCAAAGCTGTCAACAGGAAGGGATAAAATTATTTTACCCCAATCCCCTTCTTTGTACTGATAACGGAGCCATGATAGCCTGTGCAGGGTATTATAGGCTTATGAAAGGATATATTTCAGATCTAGCTTTAAATGCAGTGCCAGGGCTTCCTTTAACTAGAAGCCAATAGGGTGCTTTGCTGATTTGGCTGATTTGAAAACATATAAATGATGTAATAAAAGAGCAGCTAGATTTTATTCTAACTGCTCTTTTCTCATAAATGTTTCTAACAAATCAGGTATTTAATCAGATATTTAAGTAGCTCTTTCTCTATCCCTAAATAATAGGGTGATGGCAAATAAACCTGCTAATCCCACAAGCGAATAGATTATTCTGCTGAGTATAGCATCTTGCCCACCAAATAAAGAGGCTACTAGATCAAATTGGAACAATCCGATCAAACCCCAATTTAGTGCACCAATTATTACAAGAATTAGGGATAATCTATCCATCACACCAACTCCTACTTATTGTTTATACCTATAGTATATCCACAATAATAGGATTGATTCTATATTACGATTTTTTCTTCTCTTTCAGTATTTTTTATTTTACTGAATATATACTGCACCTTCATATTCTCAGACTTTGTTAGGGTTTCAAAGTCCCCTATTAATATTAATTTTTTTCTAGCACGGGATAAGGCTACATTGGTACGACGATAATCCTTTAAAAAACCTGTTCGGGTAGTCGCTCCAGGGGAGGTATAGTTGCTCCGTACCCAATTTATTATTACATTTTCTTGCTCTCTACCTTGGAAGGAGTCTATTGTGTAAATATTTTGCTCTATAAAGCTTTTAATATCATGATTTCTATTATAAAAATAATGTGCCTGCTCCTCAAAAATTTCTTTTAGCTTCTCTGCATGGGCCTTATAGGGAGTTATTATACAGGTATTGCTTAATTTTTCTCCTTCCTTGATGAGATCCATTACTTTTTTGACGGATAGCATGGCTTCAGCCATATTATAGTAGGTAGAGTTAACCTCGGTTTCCATTCTTTCTTTCGGATCTAAAAACTCCGAAGTATCGATGATTTCAATGGGATTGGGAGGGAATTTCTTCTTGCGCTGGGCAGGGGCAAGTTTGTAGTATTCCGAATCCAAATTCGTGGATAATCTCCCATCATAAATTAAGTCAGATATAAAGGAAACCATTTGAGGATCTCGTGTACGATAGTTTATATCTAAGAAAACGCTGTTATATCTATTTGTATCAGTTATTAAATTTTCAAACATACTTCTTTGCAGTTTTTCCCTGGTATTTAGATCAATATAAGGATCATACTCTAAGAGTATCTCGCTTTGTATTGGGAAAGGAGGTATTTGCATATGGTCTCCTATTATCACGCACTTATCGGCAAATTGCAAGCTAAACAGGGTTTCTGGTACGTCCATTTGTGAAGCCTCATCGATGATAAGGATGTCAAAATGATACTTTGAATAATTTCTGTCAAGATAAAAACCAAAGGGCGTCCCTAGAACAATAGTATTTTTCCCAGATAACAAGGATGTATAAGCTGGATTAGAAGTAGAAACAGTATAGGCATAGGGCAAATCGGATTTTGCTTCAATATTGTTTCCAGTTCTTAAGGCTCTAACATTATCCTCTATCAGCTTTTCTAAAATATTGTCGACAGCTATATTGGTTTTGGCTAGAATCAAAACATCCTTACCTTCATGATAGTATTGGAGGGCTATCTCCTTGATAAGGGTGGTTTTCCCCGTACCTGGAGGGCCTTGGACAATGGTTAATGCATTATTGATTCCATCCATATTACGTACTAAAGCCACAGCTTGTTTTTGGGCTATGTTGCGTACTAGATCTTTATTGTAGTAAGCATTATCAGGCAGCATTTTTATATCTTCGGGCTTTAGCTGTTTTTCTTTTTTTAGACCCAAGGCTATTGCTAGTAAGGGAGAAAGACTATCATTCTTTATATCATTAACTATTCTTTCTAAATAGGATAATAGTATGGTACTATTTGAGTCTCGAGCTAAAGTAGTTATTTTAGAAACTTGTTCTTCTGAAAGATCATTTAAAGCTTTTAACTCTACTATATAGCCATCATTAGTCTTTTTTTCACGGCATTCTATAACTTCAAACTCCCAACCATTATTGGAAGTGAGTATTTCACCGGGGAAGAAGGATATAGGCATACTAAAGATATATGAATTTTTGTAAAATACCAGATAGTCACATTGGATTTCATTGAACTTTTTAATCATGATATCAAGGATATCCATATATATCTTCATATCATTAAGTACAGCCTCTTTATCCTTGACATCCACCAAATCCAGGTTAGCCAGATCAATTTTCCATTCTTCCTGTTCCTCTGGTTCTCCTAGCTCTGCTAGCTTATAGAGATCGGATTTCATCAAACGATAGTCCCCCCAGCCTCTGGGTTTTCGAAGTCCCAATCTATCTCGGGGAGTATTTTTCAATATATCAAAGACAAAATCAACGTATTGTTTTCTGTTTAAAGGAGCCAGTATTGTAACCAGGCCTTTACGATAAATACCAGCCCGCCTTGCGTTTTTGAGCATAACATGTTTTCTGCAAAGGCTTTTTAGATCAAAATGCTTTAGGTAGGTATTAAAGAACTCCTTTATATTGGCCCTGCTGTCAAAGAATTTTCTATGCTCCATGCTATCTATGGTGGTTAGGCGGCCAGTCTTAGGATTAATATCAATTTGGGGTATATTTAAGGTATCAAAGATAAGGTCAGTGATTCTTGTATTATCATCTTTTATTTTGTCACTATAATGATAATATAGTCCTGCTAAGGTTTTACCATTTAAAAATTTCAGCTTCACAGAATCAAATTCCTTTGCCCCCATCAAGCGGGGATGAAACACGCCCATCTCAACAGCTGCTCTTATCACTATTTCTCGCTGAACTTTAAGAGGTACACTCTCCCAATGACAGATGCTAGAATTTGCGATCATTTCTATCCATTCATTTACGGTCAATTTATCTATACCTAGATCATCACAAATAAATTGCACCACTGGTGTGTCTTCATCTTCAAGCTTTGAACTATAGTTGTAATATAGTCCTCCTAAAGTTTTATTGTTTAGGAATTGGAATCTTGTATTACAAAAATCCTTATACCCCATTAATCTAGGACTGGATAAACCTAATTCCTTGGCAGCTGATAAAACTATGCTTTTCTTAATATTTTTAGGTATGGATTCCCAAGGAATTTTCGTATCAGGTTCTCTTAATAAACTATACCATTCCTTTAGGGATAAGGGGGCAATACCGCAAATACCACATAGGTAGGTAATAGTATCCATACCCGCTTTTGCAGCCTTTTGAGAGAAGGCAGCATGTAAACTGCTTAAAGTCTTATTATTAATAAAGCTAGTGGGTGTATTTAAATCTTCGTGCTTGAGCAAGCGGGGGTTGCTTTTGCCCATTTCTTTTGCTTTTTCCTGTAAAATACGGCCAATATAGGCTGGAGGGACTGCTTCCCATTTAAAATTTTTTTGATAGGCTATAACATTTAGCCATTCCTCATAGCTAAGCTCAGGAACTCCATAAACATCACATATATAGTCAATACTACGCACTCCACCACGATTTAAACCAAAAAATCGTGAAGCAAAGCTATAAAGGCTCATTCCCTTTAGGAAGGGAATACCTACCTTTAGATCATCAGTTGACATCATCCTTGGGTTGTCATAACCGAGATATTTAGCTACCTTAAATAGTATATCCCGGATTATATCATGGGGAATAACGTCCCAGAATATACTGATTGAAGAATCAGTTATATATGAGATCCAGTCATCCTGCGTAATTTCTATATCCAAGTCACCACACATATTTATGATAACGCTGCCGCGAATATCATCGTATTTATTCTTATAGTAATTATAAAACCCTGTTAGAGTACGACCATTTAAAAAGTCAAACTTTACGGAAAAATCCTCATTTTTAAAGAAAATTGGATGACAATAACCTAGCTCTTTACATGCTCTTAAAAGGACCTCTCGCCTTGCATCTTTAGGAATATTTTTCCACGAAAAAATATTGTTTTTTCCTATATATTCTATCCACTGGTCAACACTAACTTGGGGTATACCAAGCTGGTTGCAGACATTAGTTATTATATGAACTCCTTTTTCTCTGGGAAAACCATTTTTATAATAAGAATAAAGCCCATTTAAAGGAGTATTATTTAGAAATTTAAAATTATGTTTTTCCAGATCTTTAGATGCGATAAATCTAGGATTAGGTAGATTTAACTCCTTAGCTATCATCTCTAGTAATTGTCGATGTACCTTATGGCTCACCTTACTCCACAAAAAAGCAGGAGGCCGTGAGGAGCCGCCCTTTCTGGATAAGATCTCTATTACTTCATCTATGTCATCAAATATTTTGTCCTTATTAACTGATAAATTGCTCAAAAAGGTTTCTCCTTTCATTGTCCAACTATACTAGTAGCATCATAAAACATTGTCCAACTCTGTAGGTGATATCATATAACTAAGTAATTATATTGAATAAATATTAAACAAAAAGATACACATTAATATTATACACTTATGAGCATTTTTTAAAAGCTAAAGAATTAATAAAAATTCATTGATTTTATTGTGAAAAACACCAAAAATAATGGTAAGATATGACCCTAATTACAGACTATTGAAATTATGTATAGATATCCATGTGTATTTATGGTATTCTATGGTAAGAGTATAGATACTTCTATTTAGCATGTTATACTGGTTTATTCTATTGGGTTAACTTATTGTTATGGAGGAGTTTTAAGTGATGTTAGAAAGACCTGTTAATTGGCTTGCTATGGAAGAAGATGAAAATATTATATCATAGTAGATCAAAATATCTTAACCAAGCATACAGATGATGGAGAGAGACTTTTAGGCAAAGTAGATTTGCTAAAGGATATTAAGTCTATTGTAAAACATCATCATACTTCATATAAGGATATGGAAAGGATAGAAGAGGTAGTTCCAATAGAAGCTCAGATTATTTATCTGGCTGATAGGGTAGATGTTCTGATAGATCCCAGATATTATATTCTTGGACAGACAAGTAAGATCATAAGTAAAATCAAAAGCTTTTCTGGCTCAATGTTTAACCCTGAAATAGTGGATTGCTTTATAAAGTTAGGAGAAAAGGAAGCTTTTTGGCTGGATATAGATAATCAATATGTTCATTATATACTATGGCAGCAGCGCTTTGGCAGAAAGAGCATAGCTTATGAAAAGGATATTCGCCAATTTGCATCATTATGCGGTGATATAGTTGATAGAAAAAGTTCATTTACTAAAACTCATTCAAAAAGAGTAGCCTATATAGCAAAGAAGCTAGGAAAAGCTTTAGCTATGAAGGAAAAAGACGTATTTTTATTAGAAATAGCTGGAGAGCTTCATGATATAGGAAAATTGTCTATACCTTCATCTATTTTGCATAAGGAAGGTAACTTAACAGATGAAGAAAAGAGTATTATCAAGCAGCATACCTATTATACATATCGATTAATCGATCGATTGAATTCAATGGATAAGGTTAGGGATTGGGCTGCATTTCACCATAAAAAATTGGACGGAAGTGGTTATCCTTTTCATTTAAGAGCAAAGCAGCTGGATCTAGGATCCAGAATCATGGCAGTGGCAGATATTGCTGCCGCCTTGTCGGAGGATAGGCCTTATCGAAGTGGCCTTACCAAGGATCAAACAATGGAAATCCTGTGGGATATGGTCAAGAATAATAAGATTGATGGAGATGTTGTAAGTACTCTGGAATCCAATTTTGATGATATAATGTCATATTCTAATTAAAGATAGAAGCATAAAAATACCGGGTGTAATTCTAATACCCGGTATTTTTATTAAAATTTATACCTTATAGACTTCTACATATCGGCGAAGTTCAAGGGCTAGTTTATTTAAGTTTCTAGAAGAAGCAGCCATTTTATCCATCAAGTTTTTCTGTTCTTGGGCATTTGCTGCGATTTCCTGGCTAGAAGCTGCTGCTTCCTCTGATACAGCAGATATATTTTGTATAGCTTTTGTCACTTCATTTTTATTTTCTTCCATAACTGCTATGTATTTAGTTTCTTCATCTATGCTGTAGATAATATTTTCTATACTGCTAGCTATAACATTAAAGATATTTGTAGTATTGTCTACCACTTCAGTTTGACGTTCTACAACTTCACCCATATTATTTATCATAGCTGACGCATTATCAGCTTCCTTGAGGATACCTTCCATTATTTCTTCTACTTGCTCTGTAGCTTGCTTACTATTGTCTGCAAGCTTTCTAATCTCGTCAGCTACTACAGCAAATCCTCTACCTGCCTCACCAGCCCTGGCTGCTTCAATAGCAGCGTTTAATGCCAGAAGGTTAGTCTGCTCTGCAATATTATTTATAGTTGTAACAAATTCTTCAATATTTTTGGATTTCTCTACAAATGAGTTTATAAATTGAAATACTTCCTCAGCGGTGCTAGTGCTTTGCTCATTAGCTGATCTTAGGGTCTCAACAGTCTTTAAGCCTTGGGCATTAAGCTCTCTCATCTGTTCTGAGTGCTTTGCTACACCAGTGGCATTTTTCAATAGAAGGTCGATTTGGTTTGATAGATTGGTAATAAGGCTGACCCCTCTTTCAGCTTCACTGGCTTGTTCAGAAGCACCGTGGGCTATGTCATCCATAGCATTGGCCATTTCGTCCATGGAGATATTGATTTTCTCCGAGTTAGTGTTTAATAGATCAGAGGCTTGGACCAATTCTAGGGATATTGTTTTTAGGGATTCCATTATAGAACGAAGGTCTTCTATCATATTATTAAAGGACATGGATACAGCCTCTAACCCCTCAAACTCTTCAATATCCAAGGTATGGCTAAGGTCTTTATTTTTTATACGCTGCATTATGTAAGTTACCGATTCCAACTTATTTCTGGCATCTTTAAGCAGGATATAGGCCATTAATTCAAAGACACAAGTCATTATAATTGCCATAACTATAAATTGGATGATGTTTAATTTAAAGATTAAGGTAATAAGAAAACTAATAATTACTGTAAAAATAGCAGCTGAAAGGAAAGGTTGATTGACGAAAAACTTTAATCTCTTTCGGATAAAATCATCACCAAACTCCATATGTATCACCCCAATAAATAATAATATTTAGCATATTATATCATTTTTTGACTTAATTGAAAAGAGTGAATATACTTTTAGGGTATATATTAGCGATTAACGGCACATATATTCAGCATAGTAATGCATTATTGACAGGGACTATATTGTTGTATAAAATAAAGACTAATGTAAATATATGTTTTTTATACACTATATAGCTTTTATTTTGTATATTTATTAAACAAGGAGGGTGACCATGGGTAAGAATATAGTCCAAAAAATCATTGAGAGCCATCTAGTATCAGGAAAAATGATACCAGGTGAGGAAATCGCTATTTCAATTGACCAGACTTTAACCCAAGATTCTACTGGAACTATGGCTTATCTGCAATTCGAAGCCATGAGTGTTCCTAGGGTTAAGACAAAGAAATCTGTAGCCTATATAGATCACAATACGCTGCAAGCTGGCTTTGAAAATGCCGATGATCATAAATACATTCAGACAGTTGCATCAAAACACGGAGTTTATTTTTCCAGACCAGGCAATGGCATATGTCATCAGGTACATCTGGAAAGGTTTAGTAGGCCAGGCTGGACCCTATTAGGTTCAGACAGCCATACTCCCACCTGTGGAGGAGCTGGGATGCTTGCTATAGGTGCTGGTGGACTGGATGTTGCCGTAGCTATGGCCGGCGGCGCATATTACTTGACTATGCCTAAGGTATGTCGAGTGGAGTTAAAAGGCAAATTAAATCCCTGGGCATCTGCCAAGGATGTTATTTTAGAGGTATTAAGGCGCCTGTCGGTAAAAGGCGGAGTAGGCAAGATAATGGAGTATGCAGGTGAAGGGGTAAAGACCTTAACTGTACCAGAAAGAGCCACCATTACCAACATGGGTGCTGAACTTGGTGCAACCACATCCATCTTTCCCAGCGATGAGATAACCAGAGAATTCTTTAAGGCACAGGGTAGGGAAGATGAATGGGTAGAGCTATCAGCTGATAGTGATGCAGAGTACGACGAAGAAATAGTGATTGATCTAAGCCAAATAGAACCCTTAGTGGCACAGCCTCACAGTCCCGACAATGTAGATACTGTTCGCAATGTGGGACCAATCAAGGTAGATCAGGTAGCAATAGGTAGCTGCACTAATTCCTCTTATATAGACCTTATGAAGGTGGCACGAATTCTAAAGGGCAAAACAGTTCATCCTAATGTTAGTTTGGTTATAGCACCAGGTTCCAAACAGGTATATACAATGCTAGCTAAAAATGGAGCTTTAGCAGATTTGATTGATGCTGGCGCCCGAATATTGGAAAGTGCTTGCGGACCCTGTATAGGCATGGGACAGGCACCTGCTACCAATGCTGTGTCTGTAAGAACCTTCAACCGAAATTTCTATGGCCGCAGTGGAACCCCTAGTGCCAAAGTTTATCTCACCAGCCCAGAAGTAGCTGCTGCAACTGCGCTAACAGGCTATTTAACTCATCCAGAGGAGGTAGCACAGTACGAGGATATTGAAGGCATCACCATGCCCGAGGAGTTTATCATAAACGACAACTCCATTATACCACCCGCTGAAAATAGTGATGAGGTAGAGGTGGTTAGAGGGCCTAACATTAAACCTTTCCCCATCAACACTCCCTTGTCAGATAGGGAAGAGGGAGTAGTGTTGTTAAAGATGGAGGACAATATAACCACCGACCATATTATGCCATCTAACGCCAAGTTATTGCCCTATAGATCCAATATACCTCACCTATCGGATTATTGTCTCACCCCTGTAGATCCTAGTTTCCCTGCACGGGCTAAGGAGGCAGGAGGCGGTTTCTTGATAGCTGGACACAACTATGGCCAAGGTTCTAGTAGGGAACATGCGGCTTTGGTACCTCTATATCTTGGAATAAAAGGAGTTATAGCTAAATCCTTTGCTAGAATTCATATGGCTAACCTAATAAATTCTGGCATATTGCCTCTAACCTTTGTCAATGAAGAGGATTATGATGGTATTGATCAGGATGACAAGCTAGTAATTGAAGATGCTATATCCCAGATAAAAGCCGGTGACAAGCTAATTGTACGAAATGTGACAAAGAACAAGGATATAGAAGTTATGCTGTCTCTCTCTCCAAGATTGAAGGAAGTTATCCTAGCAGGAGGACTGCTAAACTACACAAAGATGAATGCATAATTAGGCAATAAAAGAGCTGTTGCGAAATTAGCAACAGCTTTTTTTATTTTATGCCAGCTCCATCCATTCAGTATAGAGCTTATCAACCTCTTCCTTTAGCTTTTCATATTGTTGTTGGACTCTAAACATTGCTTCCTTATCTTCGTATAGTTTAGGATCAGCCATTTCAAGTTCCAACCCTTCAATTTCCTGTTCCAACCGATGTATTTCCTCTTCAAGGGATTCAAGTCTTTCTCTTTCTTCCTTTGCTTTTTGCCTTTCCAGTCTTTCGCGCCGGCGCTGCTCTTTTAAAGCTGTACGGGTAAGCTGGGGAGTTTGTTCTTTACTTTGATTTTCCAAATCCTCCATTGCTTTCTTTTTATTTATATAATCCTCATAGTTACCCAGATATTCTGTAATTTGTCCTGAATCTAGAACTATAATCCTGTTAGCAATTTTATTTAAAAAATATCGGTCATGGGAAATCATTAAAATGGTTCCAGGGAATTCACTCAAAGCCTTTTCCAACTCTTCACGGGAAGGCATGTCTAGGTGGTTGGTGGGCTCATCTAGCATAAGAAAGTTGTTATTGGCCAACACCAATTTGGTAAGAATCAAGCGGCTTTTTTCCCCGCCGCTAAGGGAAGCTACAGGCTTATACACATCATCGCCTTTAAACAGCCTAGCTGCCAGAGCGTTTCGTATCTCGGTCTCTGTCATTTGAGGAAAGCTATCCCACAGTTCATCTAGAACGGTGTTATTAGGATTTAGACTGGTTAATTCCTGGTCATAATATCCAATTTCCACTCCTGTGCCCAATTTTACTGATCCCGACGTAGGAGGAATCTGTCCCAATATAATTTTAAATAGGGTAGACTTACCACACCCATTTGGCCCAATAATGGCTACCCGATCCCCAAGGCGGAGGTTAAAGGATATGTCCTTAAATAAAACATTGTCTCCAAAGGACTTTGAAAGTGAATCCACCATCAATACATCCCGACCGCTTTGCCTGCTTATATCAAAGGAAAAACGAGCCTGTTCCGTATGATAGACCTTTTCTACTTTTTCCATTTTATCAAGCATTTTCTGGCGGCTTTCTGCTGCTTTGACGCTTTTTTCAGTATTTATGGAGCGATAACGCTCAATTATTTCTTGCTGACGTGCCATTTCCTTTTGTTGGGCGCTGTATTCTTTTTCACGCTGTGCTATCCATTGAGATTTTTGTTTTTGATAGCTGGTATAGTTTCCTTTAAAGAGTCGGCACGTAGTATTTTCTATTTCCAATATATTATTGCAAAGGGAATCTAGAAAATATCTATCATGGGATATGATCATAATGGTTCCCGGATATGCCGAAAGATAATCTTCCAACCATTGTATAGCATCTAAATCCAGATGGTTGGTGGGCTCGTCCAATAGCAATATATTAGGTTTTTCTAGCAGCACTTTTGCTAAGGCTACTCGTGTTTTTTGGCCACCGCTCAAATGAGGAATGGGCATATGGAATTCTTCAGGTGAAAAACCAAGGCCAGTAAGCACTCCTTTTATATAGCTTTCATAGCTGTACCCGCCCTGTTCTTCAAAGGATTCCTGTAATTTTGAATATTCATTTAGCAGCCTAGAGTATTGGGCCTCATCCATGGCGTCATAATCAGCCATTTGCTGCTCCATTTCTCTTAATATTTTTTCAAGCTCCAATACAGGTGCATATACTTGCATAAGTTCGTCCCATATTGTTTTTTCAGATTCTAGCACTGTATTTTGGGGTAAATAACCTAAAGAAGTATCCTTAGCCTTATAAATTTCGCCGCTATCCATGGGAAGAATGCCAGTAATTATTTTAAAAAGAGTGGATTTTCCAGCTCCGTTACCCCCAACAACACCAACACGTTCTCCAGCATTGACACTAAAAGTTATTTGGTTTAAAATTATATCAATTCCAAAAGATTTGGTTACCTTATCACAAGCAAGAACTATCACGGTTTTCAGCCTCCCAAGACAAAAAAACTTATCTCTGATTATATCCAATTATATCCGGATAAAAGTATACAAAAAGTTTGTATGAAGCTTAAGAATTTGGTTATTATGATATAATCAGGTTATTAATAAATACAGATGAGTGCATAGAAATAATGATAGCAGAAAATTATAAAAAATGAAAGCTTTTATCAAGCAGCAGTGTAAATTGACAATATCAGTGCTAGAATGTAAAATGGATATATATCGTTAAAAAAATAACAATACATAAATTGATATGTTTTTTTATGTCCAACTGTGTATAAATTTAGGGAGGTAGAGCTATGGCAAGGCGCAATAGAGTATCAGAAGCTGTTATTAGACGTTTACCTAAATACTATAGGTATCTAAAAGACATGGAGAAGAACGGAATACAAAGGATATCTTCTAGGGAGCTAAGCGATAAAATGGGACTGACAGCTTCCCAAATTCGTCAAGATTTTAACTGTTTCGGCGGATTTGGACAACAGGGATATGGTTATAACGTAAGTGAGTTGTGCAATGAGATAAGAAAGATTTTAGGTTTACATAAAAACTACAATGTTATTATTGCAGGAGCAGGAAACTTAGGGCAGGCTTTGGCTAATTATGTTGGCTTCGAGAGAGAGGGGTTCCACATCAAAGCTATGTTTGATGTAAATCCTCGCCTAATAGGTATGTATATTAGGGGAATTCAAATTTTAGATATTGACGCTATGAAAGATTTTATAATCAAAAATGATATTCACGTAGGAATAGTATGTGTCCCAAAGGATAAGGCTCAAGAAGTAACTGACCAAATGGTTGAATGCGGAATTAAAAGTATATGGAATTTTGCTCCTGTTGATGTAGAAACTCCTGATGATGTTGCAGTGGAAAATGTTCATTTAAGCGATACATTATATACTTTAGCATATAAGATGAATGAGATTTAACTTTCTATAAATTTTGATCTAGCATAACATGTAAATTAGCAAATGAAGAATGGATGGTGGGGGTAGTATGAAAAAAGCCCATGATATAATAGGACTTCCTTTAATAAGTGTTGGTGAGGCTAAAGAACTAGGACAAATCAGGGAAATACTTATAGATTCCAGCGAGGCCAGGGTTAAATATTTAATGATAATGGACGACCAGTGGTATTTTGGAGCAAAGATAGTCCCTTTTGATAAAATCCTCTCCATAGGTCAGGATGCTATTACAGTTAGAAAAGCTGAGGATCTTCAGATGCTTCCTGAAGTTCAAGATGCTATTGATTTAGCAGAAAGAAACATAAAGATTATTGGAGCCAGAGTATTCACCGAAAAAGGCGAAAATTTGGGCATGGTTTTAGAATATTATATTAATCCCGATGATGGTAAAATTATCCGATATGAACTAGAAGGTGTTAATGGTCCTATTATTATGGAAAATCCAGAAATAATTTCCTTCGGTACTAAAACATTGATGGTAAAAGAGGCAGTAGTAGGAAAGGAAGAGAAAACAGTTCAAAGTAAAAGCAGTGCTAAATTATTTGAAGAGAAACAGCGTCAATTTTTAATTGGACGAAGGGCAAAAAAGACAATACTAGACAGTTCAGGAAATGTTTTAGTGGAAGAGGGACAAGCAATAACAAAAGCAATATTGGACAAGGTGACTGACAAGAATAAAATTATCGAAATAACAATAAATACAGTATAGGTATACAAAGCGCACCTATATAAGGGTGCGTTTTATTTAGAAAAAAGAAAAGTTGTTACAATATTTAAAAATAGAGTTAAATAACTGTTAATTTGGTTACATATTTGCTTCAAGGTATTAACTTTTTTTCAATTCTGCCGTCTACTCTATTTACTTTTTAAAGTCTATACTTTATTATGATTAGTATGATAAATAAAAGTACCGATGGAGGTAGCGTGAATGGAAGCTAGGACAAGGACCAAAAAGGGTAATATATGGGGCAAGGCCTTCCTTATATTTGTATTGGTGGCTTTAATGGTAGCTGTTGGAGGGGTTGCTACATATATTTATCAGGTATTAAATATAGATACTTTCTATGCAGGTGTAGAAGTAGACGGTATTCCTCTAGAAGGCATGACAAAAGAGGAAGCTTTATCTGAAGTGCAAGCTCAAAACCAACCTAATTTAGATAAAATAAAAATAGTATTAACTCATGAAGATAAAAAGTGGGAATTTGGATACCAGGATATTAATGCCCATATAAATATTGATGAGGTTGTTGAAGAGGCCTATTTAGTTGGTAGACAGGGCACTGTTTTGGAAAGGCTTAAGGAAATCTACCATACCTCCAATGAACCTAGAAAATTCCAAACTACACTTACCTATGATGTTTCCCAGCTTAAAGATGAAATAGAGTCAATTGCCAGTGAGATAAACGAAGAACCAGTGGATGCCACTATAGAATTTCATCCCGATAAAAAGGAAAAATTCTCCTTTACCCCAGAAAAGATGGGTAAAGGTATGCTAACGGATAGAACCTTAGAGGAATTGATAGCAAGAGTTGATGCTGGTGATTTTTCACCCTATGAGATTCCAACAGAGGAGCTCCATCCTAAATATACATTGGATGAAGTTAAGACCTGGACTTCAAGAATAGCTTATTACTCAACTAAATTGACCAACAATAGTAATCGTAATCATAATATCAGACTTTCATCCCAGGCATTTTATAATGTACGAGTGGATCCTGGCGAAGTTTATTCCTTTAATGAAGCTACTGGTCCTAGAGGAGCAAAAGAAGGATATAAGCCTGCCGCAGTAATAAAAGATGGTAATAGATTTGAAGATGAGCCAGGAGGCGGTAACTGCCAGTCTTCTACTACCCTGTATGGGGCTGTCTTAAGGGCAGATCTGGAGATAGTGGAGAGATTGCCTCACTCTATACCTTCTACTTATACAGCTATAGGAACAGACGCTACAGTAAACTATCCTTATGCGGATTTTAAGTTTAGAAATAATAAGGACACACCTATCTTTATAACCAGATATATTTCAGGAGGTAAGCTTCATGTAGAAATATATGGCAAACCCTCTGATGAGTTCGATAAGGTTGAGATAATAAGCTATGAAACTGGCCGTAGCAAAGTTCCTGAATACAAGATAGTACAGGATCCAAATCTATATGAAGGACAAGAAGTAGTAGAAATTGTATCCAGACCTAAAATACAAGCTGTGTCCTATAGGGTGTATTATAAGGATGGTAAGGAAATAAAGCGGGTTAAAGAAGCCAATTCAACCTATCCTGCGGTTAAAGGTGTAAAGAGAGTGGGTACCAAAAAAAGACCTGAAGAGCCTCCAGCAGGCGATTCTAAAGATAAAAACAATGAAACCCAGAAACCGTCTAATGAACAGAAACCTACACAGGACGAAACTAAGCCAGATGATGGCCAACAAACCGGCTCACAAGATTAATCAAACTATAGCCTTTATGTAACTTTGATAGCTCCCGAATCATTCGGGAGCTAAATTTATACTTTCAATTTTT
>Ga0209537_1002955_pt1 | contig 16200 bp, 14 predicted proteins | sample BioPla4DNA1_FD_187698 | JGI IMG/M metagenome (GOLD analysis project Ga0209537, IMG submission 187698) | Biogas fermentation microbial communities from Germany - Plant 4 DNA1 (SPAdes) (version 2) | ecosystem: Engineered > Bioreactor > Anaerobic > Digestate | place: Bielefeld, North... | reverse complement strand
TCCACTATGCGCTTTTCATCATCAACTACCAAAATTCTAATATCTTTCACACTCAGCCCCCCAAACGGCAATAGCAGTAACTTTAATGAAAGCTTATCCACATCTAATCTTATTATAGATTTTGCCGGTATTTCAGTCAACAACTAGTCTAGTTACTAGAGTCGAACAAGTAAAGTTGGCAATCTTTACTGCAACAATAGTAGATCATCAAAAAATCTCACAAGTATTACCACCTGTGAGATTTTCGTTTCTCAATACCCTAATCTTCTTCACTTTCATCATTTTCAGCTATGTAAACCCCTTCTTCTAGTTGTATTTCTTCCCTTGCGATGGGTTTATTCATAGCCTTTTCGATTCTCTGAAGTATTTTCTCCTTCCTATCATTAAAAAATGTTTCAAAATCATCAGCATATAGAAATTCAGGTGAAAGGACATGCGACTTTAAAATCTCATGGAATTCCTCATCGTCTACACCTGCATGTTTTTGTATTCTCTTTAAATACTTACTTGGAGCATCTCCACTAACTATGCGGTTCGTACGGCTTGATAATGGAGTTTTATTAATTATACAATTATAATCATCTTTTTTGATGCCATGTTTTTCGCACCAAGCCACAGGGAAAATATGGTGAATATCAATAGACTCAGAAAAATAGGTGCTAAGATCGATTTTTGTGGCCGATAGCCAATCTTTGGTATCGTCAGCCATAAGCAAAGCATAAATTCCTTTATAAGCAGCACTATTTCTAGTCCTAAGAGTATGGAGCCGAGAAGGAGAAAAATTTGCATCATAAATAGTTTTAGGCTTGGGTCCGTTGTTCATAATCCACTCTACTACCTGAGGCAGATCTAACGCAAAACGGGTTTCGTTTGCTGAACCGTAAAGTTCACCTAAAACCCCACACCAGTACCACTGCATCAATTTCTTTTTGTTACTTAAATTGTCAATATTGTCACCTATAACTGCTAAAATCGCCGACATTGGGATTAGCTGTGCTGGGTAAGGTAAATCCCGGGCAGTATATATATGATTTTCAAAAAGTATTTTGGCTGCTTTTATGAATCCCTGCACAATCAGATCTCTGTATTTTTTATAATCATTTAGTGTTAGTTCGAGCATATCTTTTCGTTTACAGCTTATAGCCGGCAATTTTTCATCCGGAGTACCTTGTTGTGCTAGCTTTAATTTCTTGTTGTATGTAGATAGCAAAGTAATCGCCTGTATAATATCAGTGTTGCTAACTTTTGCGAGCATCTTGTGCTGTTGAAGTTCCTCTTTTATCTCCTGCCAATCTGTTTTTAAATCAAACTCATCAGCTGCAAAAGTTGCCGTCAATAATTCAAAAACATTTAAAGACACCCCGCCCGTATTAACCTTTTCAAAAACTTGACAAACTGCTTCTTTGGGATTTTCTTTCTTCATGATGATTACTGGAATCATATATTTATTAAAACTGTTGATAATCTTACCTTCAAATTTATCCCAAAATATAGATTTTTCTCGATCATACTGCCAATACTCATTAAATTCACGTCTCCAAACGCTATAATCTCTAATCATAGAAAGTGGATACATGAGGTTTTCAAATTCATATTCTTTCTTAGACAAATCCAGAATAATTCTCCGACCAAAATCTTCGGTAATTTGTTTTTTTTCATTTATTGAGGTTATTGCCTCTTCAAGATCATGACTGTCATCCATAGCCTTTTTCATGTCAATATAGTACCAACGTTTAATTTCATAGTTTTTCTCATTTCTTGTGGTTACTACTTCATTAGTCATGATTGTTTGGTATAGAGAAGTAATCCTCTGTTGGCCATCAAGAATAAGTAAATCGGGCTTTACTTCGTCATTTAGTTTCACGCCTTCAATAGGTTTTGTTTTAAATCTAACGTTCTCGTTTCCAGTTTCAAGGAGCATAATGGCACCAATGGGAAAAGATTTAGCAACACTAGCAATAATCCCTTTAATACGATCATCATCCCAAATCCACCCTCTTTGGAAGTCAGGTAATTGAATTTTTCCACAATGTACTTCTTCCAATATATCTAAAAGACCTATCTTGGTTGAATCAAAAGTTTTCATGATCATCACCTTGCTTTCTGTTATCCTATGCTTATTAAAAGATTCTACTTTACAAGCATCGCATCGGATGTCTAAATATATATATTTATCTGCTTTACAAATCCTTTATTGTTTCCTCATCTAAGATTTTCTTCCGTTTTTCCCAATCAGGCATTAAGGAAATTAAAAAAGCATAAAAGTCAGTGTCATGATTATTGTATTTAAAATGTATAAGTTCATGAAGGACCACGTAATCTATGCAGTATTTTGGTGCTTTGATTAATTCTGAATTTAAAAGTATAACTTGATCTTTTCGGTGGCAAGAACCCCATCTTGCTTTCATTTCCCTAATCTTTATCTCTGGTTTTGGAATATTGTAGCTCTTAACCAATTTGAACATCCAGTCTAATGATTCATTAAAATGAAAATTTGTTTTTTCATTTAACCACTTATTAAATAACTTTTCTCTCTTTTTAATGTTATTTGTATCTTTGACGTAAAGATCGATAAGCCACTATAATATTTGATAGTTTCAGTTTTTTTCTTACCCTTAAATCGATACTGCCTTCCAAGGTATTTGAGGGATTCGCTACTCACATATTCTAGTTCCCTGCTGTGAATCTAAATAATTCATTATTTTTTGTTAAATATAATATATAACACATGTAATGTAAGGTCAACATACTTTCTATGTTTCATCTAATCTTTTCAAGATTGTTCTAAAGCCACATAATGACTTACGAAAAACTAATCGGAGATTTTTTCAGGGCACGGAAACCTTGTTTCTTCACAAAAAAACGGAGCACAAGAGTGCGCCGCATGTATAAACTCCTCGGTTTACTTTTTCCTCATTTCCCCTGTTGACTTGTCTATGTAGTATTCTCCTTTTATCAAAAGCTCTGAAATCGGGACGATATCGTAGCCTTGCCCGTGGAGCTCTTTGATGATGGGCTCTAATGCTTCTGCTGTATGCTTTCCATTGTTGTGAAAGAGGACGATGGAACCTGGTTTTACCTGCTTGATTACCCTGTCGTAAATGGCATTAGCGCTCAAATCCTTCCAGTCCAAGGAATCCACATCCCATTGAATAACATGATATCCTAATTCATTACAGGTGCTTATAAGTGTATTGCTGTAGTCCCCAAAAGGCGGTCTGAACAAAATGGCGTTCTGGCCAGTAAGCTCTTTTATTGTATTGTGGGTTGTTGTTATCTCTTTAATTATTTCTTGCTTTGAAAGGCTTCCCATATTTGGATGTGTGGCCGAGTGGTTACCTATCTCATGTCCTTCTTCAGCAATCCGTCGTGTCATTTCCGGATATTTATCCATCCAGAATTCCACCAAAAAAAAGGTAGTTTTTATATTATGTTTTTTTAGTGTTTCCAACAGTTTCGGCGTAATGTCAGAACCCCATGCTGCGTCAAAGGATATAGCCACTTTTTTATCCTGGGTTTCTACTCTGTATATGGGTACCAGGCGATCTGCAGGGGCAAAAACCCCGATTGCCCTTGGTAAAACCATGCAATTATGGGACAAAAATACGGCTATCATCGTCAACAAACACACTACTTTTGTTATTACTTGTCTGTTTATGTAGGACCGTGAAATCTTCTCCACCCCCTATACTAAAGCTGTTTTATTTTATTCATGCAGGTAGCCCGATATGAATATGGCAAAATTTTTTGCGCTCTGAATATAACCTGCGAAGCGGGAATAGAATTTAAATAAAGAGCGGGAGGTGGATAAAATGATATCATCTAGGCAGAAAAAGGGCGTTTTTTGGGGAATAATATGGAGCTTTATAGCCTGGATACCTTATTACACGGAGTATTTAAAAAATGTCAGGAGTTTAATAGGTGTGCCGGCAGCTTTAGGTCTGAATCTGGAACTCGCTTTAAATCGGGGCGATGCTTTTGTCTTTAGCATTCTTTTAGGGGCAGGTATCGGTTTTTTTGCCGCAAGCCTCTTAGAGTATCTTTATTCAAAAGTTAAAATTATAGGATTGTCCTCTTCAAGGAAAAAGAGGCTTCTTCGGAGGGGGCTATAAATTTTGTTTATTTGGAAGACTTTTTTTACAACTTTTTTATTAGTTTTTTTCGCTGAACTAGGGGACAAAACCCAGCTTTCCACAATGCTGCTTGCCGCCCATAACGAATCATATTTTAGCGTATTTTTAGGCGCCGCCTTGGCTCTAATTTTAAATACAATAATAGGTGTGTATTTAGGGTCTATCATTTCAAAAACCGTACCTATCTATTATATCCATATAGGAGGAGGCATGGCTTTTATAATTCTGGGGATTCTGCTCATCACTCAGAAATTCTAAATAAATCATTAGACTATTTTTGACATTTATAAAAAATTTGTAGAAGATGACCACTTCAATTGCTTTTTATTCCACAAGCATGGTAAAATTAATGAGACCAATTTAAACAAAGCTGCATTATTTTTGACAAGGGGTGAAAACTTTGTCCCTAGATTCATTATTTACCATGTTTGGCGGTTTAGGTCTTTTTATATACGGAATGCGAATTATGGGCGAAGGCTTGGAAGGGGCAGCAGGAGACCGGTTAAAAAGTTTACTGGAACTTCTCACGCGAAATCGTTTCCTGGGCGTCATAGTGGGAGCTTTAGTCACTGCAATAATTCAGAGCAGTAGTGCCACTACAGTTATGGTGGTAGGTTTAGTTAATGCCGGCATTATGGACCTTTCTCAAGCAATAGGTGTTATAATGGGTGCAAACATCGGAACAACAGTGACGGCACAACTGATTGCCTTTAAATTAACTAAACTTGCACTGCCCGCAATAGGCCTCGGGACAATTATTGTCATTTTTGGAAGGAATAAGACTCAACGATTCGTCGGACAAGTTGTCCTGGGCTTCGGACTTCTGTTTTTTGGCATGCAGACTATGGAAACTGCCTTAAAACCCCTGGCAAAATTGCCGGAGTTCGTAAACTTCATGACGAGTTTTAGCAAAACACCAATTCTGGGAGTTATAGCTGGCTTTTTAACCACCGGCTTGGTTCAAAGCAGTAGTGCCACTATTGGTATCCTGCAAGCCCTAGCAAGTCAGGGAATAGTAAATATGTCTATAGCGCTGCCTATTTTATTTGGTGATAATATTGGGACATGCGTGACAGCCCTGCTTTCTAGTATCGGCACTAACATTACGGCAAGACGCGCCGCCGTATTCCATCTTACATTTAACGTAGTAGGGACACTGGTTTTTCTCTTAATACTTCCGGTGGTAGAAATGGCTGTATCATTAACATCGGCGGATCCCGTTAGGCAGATAGCAAATGCTCATACTTTGTTCAATGTGACTAACACCATCATGCAGCTGCCCTTTACGTTTTTGTTGGTAAAGTTAGTCACAACTTTAATCCCAGGAAAACCTGTGATTATCGAAAGAGGTTTAAAATATATTGACGACAGGCTCCTTGAAACTCCATCCATAGCCTTTACACAGGTTAAAAAAGAAATTGCCCGTATGGGCAACTTGGCCTTGGAAACTGTGAAAGACTCCATAGACATTTTTGTTGATTACAGTGAACAGAAGGATAAAATGGCAAAAGAAAAGGAAGCGGTTATCAACGAGCTGGCGCGAGAAATCACTCGATACCTGGCCTTGCTTTCACGCGTTTCTTTATCAGATGATGAGTACAATTCCATCACTGACTTGGTAAGCACGGTAACCGATATAGAACGTGTTGGGGACCATGCTATGAACATACTGGAACTGGCCGAGTATAGAAATGACCATCGTCTGCCCTTTAGCAATATAGCCATTGATGAATTGCTAGAAATGTCTTCCAAAGTACAAGAGACCTTTGATTTAGCAGTTCATACATTCCTGCATTGGGACAAGGCTTCAGCACAAAATATTGTAAAAAATGAGGAAGAAATTGACATGATGGAAAAGCAGCTCCGTCTAAATCACATAAAGCGCTTAAATGAAGGCTCCTGTGACCCAAGTTCAGGAGTTATATTTCTCGACCTGCTGGCAAATTTAGAACGTGTCGGGGACCACTCTTTTAACATCGCTTCGTACGTGTTAAACATCGATAAAAACTACAAAAAGTTATCTGTATAATGCTGTTTATACAAAAGACATTTCTGACGAAAATGGGTCAGAAATGTTTTTTTTATTTTAGGGCAATATAAGTATTGCCCCATAAAATAAAAAAAGAGCAGCTAGTTTTCTTGCTCTTGGTTCTTGTTTTCTTCGCTGTCTTCCTGGTTTACCTTGCTGTTGCAGTACGGGCATATCCAAGCACAGACATCTGCTGCGGAGTATGAACGTTTATTACAATAAGGACATGTAAAATATGGCAATATAGCCCCCCCTAGCAATTCTCTAAAAGCTACGCCAAGCTATTATTATATATTCAATTCGTTATTTGTTAAATCCTGCATGTGTAAAATATTTTGTAGGTGAATGAGCAATGATTAGTTTTTATAAGATATTTTTCTTCAGCTCCATATCAGGCCTAGGCGTAGTTCTAGGCGGCTACCTGGGGACAAAAAGAATTCCCGATAAGATTTTAGCTTTTGTTTTGGCATTTGGTTCCGGAGTTTTATTATCGGTGCTTTCCTATTCTCTAATGCATGAAGCATACAGGCTTTCAGGACCGGTATGCACTTCTATAGCATTCTTCTTAGGTGGAGCTTTCCTTTATATATTAGAAGGGCTGATGACAAGATTCGTCGCGCCGGGGACAGGTGCCATAATAGGAACAGCCCTTGATGATTTGCCCGAAGCTTTAAGTATGGGAATAGGCTTTGCCACGGGTCAAGGTCGATTGGGGATAGTGATTGCTTTATCGGTGCTGCTTCACAATATTCCTGAAGGTATATCATCCACAAAGGATCTCGTTGACAAGGCGGGTCTTTCATCAAAATCTGCCATGGTATTAGCCGTGCTGATTGGCCTCTTAGACCCCTTTGCAGCTCTCAGCGGGTATTACCTTTTGAGAAATCTCAGCGAAGTTTGGTTAGGTATGATAATGGCATTTTCCGGCGGTTCAATATTGTTTATGACTGGCACATCCCTTATACCTAAAGCTAGTAACTTGGGAACGCGCTTGGAAAATGCAGGCTTGCTGGTGGGTTTTCTGGCAGCCTTTCTCATCAGCAGATTGCTGTAAAATTTAATGAAACTCCCATGTGCAAAGTTTGATCCAATCCTTAACAATTATTTTCCTCATCCAAATGAATACTATGATATAATAAGATGAGATAGAATTTTTTCGGGGGTGGGACTTTTGGAAAGTACCGATGTTGCCAAAATAGCTCTAAAAATGGCACTTTCTACGCGCTCTGAAGAAGCCGAACTGAAACAAAGTTTTAGAAACATGGGTGTTAAGGTTTGTGCTGTGGACTTTGGAGGAAACCTTGTAAATTCCATTGAAAAAGTCATTGAGCGTTCCCTTGTCGCAGCAAAGCGGGAAGGTATCATAAAGGAGAACGTTCACGTATTGGAGGGTGCGCTGATAGGGGCAACCCGTGAAGCTCTTTCTCAGATTTTGCAAAAAGCTATGGGCTTTAATGTTGGCGGTAAAATTGGAATTGCCCGCTGCGGAGAGCATCTGACTGTAGCAATGTTTTTCGGAGTTGGGTTTTTGAATTTCAACGACGTGGTTGTAGGCCTTGGCCACAGAGCTTTGCCTAAAAATAATTCTTAAGTCAAAAATCTACTATTGACTTTTTGCAACTAGGGCTATATAATACTATGCAAATAAAAAAACGTGTAGAACGGTAGTATGGTAGGAGATGGTTTGGAAGAAACACTCTTACTGGGTGTTTTTTTGTGTACTTTTTTCTCCCCATGCTAACCAAAAAGAAGGGGGTTTTTTTAATTGAAAAAACACTTTGTCATCACATTAATGATTATCCTTACTTTAGCACTCACGTTGGCTGGATGTGCCAATTCCACAGGCACGGATTCTCAGGCAGAACCAGCTCCACAGGAGACTGAGAATCAAGAAAAAGTGTTTAAAATAGGCATATCTCAGTTTGTAGAACATCCCGCCTTAGACGCAGCTCGTGATGGTTTTATCGACGGTTTAAGAGAAGCCGGATTTGAAGAAGGAAAGAATATTGAAATTATCTTAGAAAATGCTCAGGCGGACTTTCCTACAACCCAAACAATTGCAAATAATTTAGTTAGCGAAAACGTTGACTTAATCCTGGCAATTGCAACACCGTCGGCACAATCAGCTGCTAATGCTACTAAGGATATCCCGATACTAATCACGGCTGTAACCGACCCTGTTGAAGCAGGCCTCGCAAAAAGCCTTGAAAAGCCGGGTACTAACGTAACGGGCACTACGGACATGAACCCGGTTAAAGAACAAATTGAGCTATTAAAGGAAATTCTGCCCGATGCCCAAAATATCGGCATAATATATAATGCTGGCGAACCAAATTCGGTAATCCAAGTAAACATTGCAAAAAAGGCAGCCGAAGATATAGGTCTTCAGGTTCTTGAGGCAACCGTAGCAAGCAGCAGTGAAGTAAACCAGGCAATACAGTCGCTGGCAGGCAGGGTAGATGCCATATACACACCCACGGATAACACCGTAGCCTCAGCCATTAGCGCTATTGTAATGGCTGCAAATGATGCCAAAATACCCATCATCGGTGCCGAACGGGGGCATGTAGACGGCGGTGCCTTAGCTTCACTCGGAATAGACTACTATCTTTTAGGAAAACAGACCGGTCATGTGGCGGCAAGGGTATTAAACGGTGAAAATCCTGCAGATACCCCTATAGAAGGATCTAAAGATCTAAAGTTAATCATAAATAAAAAATCTGCAGAGATTCTAGATTTAGATATTCCGGAACCGGTGCTGTCCAGGGCCGATGAAATTATAGAGAAATAGTTAAGGTGTGATTCGAGCATGTTGCAAAATTTATTCACGACAATATTGGCACTAGTGCCCGCACTATCGAGCTTGTTTATAAAATCGCTAGAGCAAGGACTTGTGTTCGGAATAATGGCTCTAGGTGTTTATATAACTTTTAGAATACTTAGGTTCTCCGATTTGACTGTAGACGGCAGTTTCCCCTTAGGAGCTGCTGTGGCCGCCTTTCTCATCGTGAGCGGCCACAGTCCGTTTTTTGCTACATTCATTGCCTTTATTGCAGGAACAATAGCGGGGGCCATTACAGGCTTTTTAAATACAAAAGCGGGAATCAGTGATTTGCTATCCGGAATATTGACCCAGACTTCTCTCTACTCAATCAACCTTCGCATTATGGGTCGACCAAACACCCCCCTATTAAATCAGCCCACAATTTATTCTGCAATAAGTGATGTTTTAAGCAAAATATGGCCTTCCTTTCCAACTAAATATACTTACATCATCTTTTTTGTATTATTTGCCTTATTGATAAAGATTTTGCTAGATTCTTTCTTAAAGACACAAATGGGCTTTGCCCTTAGGGCTACCGGAGATAATCCTCAAATGATTAGAAGTCAGGGAGTTGACACAAATCTTTCCAAAATACTAGGTCTTACATTGTCAAATGGTTTAATTGCTCTGTCGGGAGCCTTAGTTGCTCAATATCAAGGTTTTGCCGACGTAGGAATGGGAGTAGGCACAATAGTGGCAGGCCTTGCTTCGGTAATCATTGGTGATTCGCTTTTCGGAGCAAGAAGCGTTTTTATAAGCACACTAGGGGTTCTCTTTGGCTCCTTTTTATACCGTTTTAGCATTGCTTTGGTCCTTTCCTTCCGGTTGGCACAAGCCTCGGATTTAAAATTACTTACTGCAATCGTAGTAATCATAGCATTAACGGCTCCGCGCTTTAAAAAGTCTCTACAGCTTTCCACGAAAGGAGGCAAGTCTAATGGTAATTCTTGAAAATGTTCAAAAGATTTTTCATAAAAATACTCCCAATGAAAATCACGCCCTGGTAGATGTGTCTTTGAAAATTGAAGATGGCGATTTTATCACCGTCATAGGCAGTAACGGTGCCGGCAAATCCACGATGCTAAATGCCGTTGCAGGAGTGTTTCCCATAGACGGCGGTAAGATCATCCTTGATGGCCAGGATATTACCAATCTACCGGAATACAAACGGGCAGCTTTTATAGGGCGAGTTTTTCAGGATCCCATGCTGGGAACTGCTCCTTCTATGACCATTGAAGAAAATCTTTCAATGGCCTACGCGAGGCCAAACAATTTGGCCCTCAGATGGGGATTGGATTTTAATCGCAGGAAACAATTTAAAGAGTATCTAAAAAACATTCCCCTTGGCTTGGAAAATCGCCTTTCTACCAAGGTAAAGCTGCTATCCGGCGGGCAGCGGCAAGCCCTGACCCTTATTATGGCAACCATGAAAAAGCCAAAACTGTTGCTATTAGACGAGCACACCGCCGCCCTAGATCCTAAGACGGCCCTCTTAGTAAACAGTCTCACCGAGGAAATAATACACAAAAACAAGATCACCACAATAATGGTGACCCACAACTTAGAACACGCTATAAAAATGGGCAATCGGCTCATAATGATGCACAAGGGCCGGATCGTCATGGACATAAAGGGAGAGGAAAAGTCAACCATGACAATTCCCCGCCTCTTAAATAAATTTGAGCAGCTTCAGGGCGAAAAATTCGTCGAAGACAGAGTCATGCTCGCTTAAAGGGAAAATTCCGCATAGTAGCTTTCGCCTTCCTTTTGTAAAAAAACAATGCCCTTTTCTTTTCTTTCAGTGCCATGCGGAACATCATATTTAAAAAGGCCATAAGATATTTGATTGTGTAAATTACGGCTTGAAAGACCCAAGGCTTGAGGCAGGTTTGCTTCAAGCCATTTTTCATTGTAAACATATTCTTTAGCCGCATTTACAAATTCCTTAGTTTCAATCGGTTTTATGAAATCCGGCAGGGCTGCCTTACTGCTAGTGAGCATGAAATCAAATTTTAGTATATCGCCGAAAAGGTCTTTATCCACGTCAAGGCTTTGGACAAAATCAAAAAGTATGTCATATTGGGTTGTTAGTGAATGCCGTAGCTTGAAAAGCCCTCTTTTTTTGCAGAACGTGTAAAAAGATAGATATAAGTCAAAAGGCCTTTGGAATTTACTGCAGAGGTAATTTAAGGAATGCCTGAAACGACCGGTATTGTAGTATTTATCTAGGAGCCTTGCAATACCGGAAAGGATGCAAAGCTCCCGGTAACTTATGTCTTTGTTATATAAAATCTCATAGGGAGGCTTTGACCGATATACGATGCCGTATTTGTGGGCATCTTTTCTTAACCTTGTCCCTTTTAAGAGCTTTAAAAATCCCAGCTGTATTTCCTCAGGGTAGAGACTATACACATCATCAAAAGAATGGCCAAAACTTTCTAAATCCTCATGGGGCAAACCTGCTATTAAATCTACATGAAGTTTAATACCGGTTGTTTTAAGTAGCTCAATGCCCTCCAGCGCCCTTTTCACGTCGGGAGTCCTGGATATTTCCCTTAGAGTTTTAGTGTTGGTACTTTGAATACCTACTTCAAACTGGAGCCGGTCCTCTAGACCTTCCAGGGCTTTAATAAAATCCTCGTTTACCAGCTCGGGATTTATTTCGCAGTGAAAGACCGTACTGCCGGGCAGTTCCCGTATGACTTCCAGTAATTCTAGTGCCCTTGGCAGGTTACAGTTAAAGGAGCGGTCGACTAATTTTACAACTTTGACTCCCATTTGGGCAAAACGCAGGAAATCCTGCCTCACCTTTTCCATATCGGCAAATCTGACATCGGTTTCCAGTGAAGATAGGCAAAAGGCGCATCTAAAATAGCAACCCCTAGATGTCTCATAGTACACTAGTTTATGTTCCAAATCTTCACCGCTATAGGAAAAAGGAATGCGGTTCAAGTATACGTAGCCTTTCGGTGGATTAACAATTACACTTCCATCGCTTCGATAAGCTATCCCATCTAATTCTTCCAAAGCCATCTTGCCGCTAAATACTTTGAGCAGCTTGCCGAACCGCTCCTCGCCTTCACCCAGTATCACATAGTCAATTTGCGGCTTCACTTTTAGCAAATCTTCCGCTTCGTAAGAAACTTCTGGCCCACCCAAGACAATTTGCGTTTCGGGCTTTATTTTTTTTATATTTTCGGCTAAATATTGTACTTCTTCAATGTTCCATAAATAGCAGGAAAAGCCGATTATATCAGCATTGTAAGACATGATGTCTTCTAAAATCCCGTCCAATCTGTCATTTATGGTAGCTTCATAAATGATGATATTTTCATCATTTAAATATGCTGCAATATTTCTTATGGCCAGATTTGTGTGGATATACTTGGCATTTATTCCTACTAACAAAGTCTTCATATACATCCCTCGGCTTGTTTTTTACAATTATTATACCATCCTTTTACTGCTACTACACACAATAAAAAAATCACCCTGACTAAGCTTTTAAGCTAAGGCCAGGATGATTTAAAGGGCGAATTTATAGGGTTACGCCATCCTTGAAGATGGCAATTTCTCTAAATCCCATTTCTTCAGCCTTGCACTTTTGACCTGAAGCGACTTTTATGACGTAATCTAATAGCTCTTCAGTTAGTTTTTCCATTGATTCGCCAGCAAGGAGCCTACCAGCATCAAAATCCATCCAGTTGGATTTTCTGCTATAAAGGTCGCTGTTGGTGGAGATTTTTATTGTAGGCACCGCTGTCCCCAGGGGTGTGCCACGACCTGTAGTAAATAGGATTATTTGGCAACCTGCAGCTGCTAGGACTGTGGATGCTACTATGTCATTGCCGGGACCGTTTAACAGGCTTAGGCCCTTCTCTTTAACAACATCACCGTAATTGAGGACATCTACGACATCACTTGTTCCGCCCTTTTGGGTGCAGCCCAAGGATTTTTCTTCCAAGGTTGTGATACCACCCTTTTTGTTGCCGGGAGATGGGTTTTCATAGATGGGTTGATTGTACCTCATGAAATATTCTTTAAAGTCATTTATGAGTTTTACCGTCTTTTCAAACACTTCCCGGTTTATTGCCCGATTCATTAGAATGGTTTCAGCGCCGAACATCTCGGGCACTTCCGTCAAAATAGTGCTCCCACCGTAGGAGATCAATTTATCGGAAAAGGAACCTACTAGGGGGTTTGCAGTTATGCCGGAAAAAGCGTCAGAACCTCCGCATTTTAGGCCAACTACTAGTTCGGATATAGGGCAGTCTTTTCTTTCAAACCGTGATGCGTACTCCACCAATTCACCTATAAGATCTACTCCTGCCTGAATTTCATCTTCTACTTCCTGGGCCACTAAAAACTTTACCTTATCCGGATTGTATTCGCCCAAAACCTTTTTAAATTCATCGATGTTGTTGTTTTCACAGCCAAGGCCCAAGACCAAAACTCCTCCGGCATTAGGGTGCTTGACCAAATTTGCCAAAATGGTTTGAGTGCTAAGATGGTCCTGACCTAGCTGGGAGCAACCGTAAGGGTGAGTATATGCATAAAAGCCCTCAACATTTTTTGCGCCGGCATACTTTTGGGAAGCAATCTGGGCAATCATATTGACGTTTCTGTTGACACAGCCGACCGTTGGAATTATCCATATTTCGTTTCGCACACCAACTCGGCCGTCTTCGCGGAGAAAGCCTTTAAAGCTAATGTCGGTTTCGACCTTTTCAGCATCAGAAAGATGGGGGTTGTATTCATAGCTTGATATCTCGCCCAAATTTGTTTTGACATTGTGAGTGTGAACCCATTGACCGGCTTTAATATCAGTCGTAGCGTGGCCGATGGGAAAGCCATATTTTATTACATTTTCACCCTGTTTAATGTCGCGAAGGGCAATTTTGTGGCCCTTATCGATTTTTTCCAAGGCTTTGATCGAAAGGGAATCAACCGAAAATGTTTCACCCTCAGTTATGGTATCAAGGGCTACTGCCACATTGTCCCTTTCATTAATCTTCAATATCGCCATAAAACCCCTCCTCTCGGGCTGTCTTTATACCAGCTTTTGGATAGTTGACTTTATGCCGTCATTTGTAATTTGGTATAGGTAATCGGCAACTTTGTCCGCAAGGCCGTCAACTTCATTTAGGTCTTGGCCCCACATCTTGCTATTTGCAAGGACGGTTTCGGCTACCTTCTTGGAAGCTTCTTTGCTGCCATCATAATCCTTCCAGGTATCCTCGAAAAATTCCAAAGCCCACTGATCATCTTGCATGGTAAATTCGCCTTTTTCCCTGCGGGCTTTCATGAAAGGCCCTTCTACCTTCCCGTCCTTGTAAACTGCAATTAAAGCTGCCAGGGAGAATGTCAGCTTTTCAGGCAATTTGCCATGTAGTTCCTTGTACTCAAGAATCGACGGCAAGACCCTTGTCTTGAATTTAGATGAAGAGTTGAGAAGTATGCTTAATAGATAGTGCTTAATATAGGGATTTTGGAAGCGTTCCACTACTGAGTCTGCAAACTCGGTCAGCATGTCTTTGTCCAAGTCTATTGAAGGAATTATCTCATCATAGATAATCTGACGCACATATTTGCCCAGGACTTCATGGTCCATCATCTCGCCCACTGTTTCTAAACCGTACAGGAAGGCTGCAGGTACCGAGGAAGTGTGAGCACCGTTTAAAATACGAACTTTCCGGGTCCTGTAGGGAGTCATATCCTCGGTCCAGAGCACATTTAGACCGACTTTGGTAAAGGGAAGTTTCTCTGAAAGTTCTTTTGGCCCCTCGATTACCCACAGGTGGAAAAGTTCACCTGTGTCCACCAGGTCATCCTGATAGCCCAGGTACGCCAAGATGTCGTCGATTTCATCCTTGGGATAGCCGGTGACCACTCTATCAACCAGCGTATTTAGGAAAATGTTGTGCTCCTTAATCCACTCCTTAAATGCTTCAGGCAACTTCCAGTCATCTGCCAGCTGTAAGATGATTTTTCTTAAATTGTCGCCGTTTCTATCGATTAGCTCACAGGGTATTATTACCATACCCTTGCCGGGATCTCCATTGAAATGATTGAATCTATGGTATAGATAGGCTGTAAGCTTTCCGGGGAAGGATACGGGTGGTTTTTTGTCCAAGCTGTCGCTCTTGTCATATGCTATCCCTGCTTCAGTAGTATTGGAAATTACAAACTCAATATCGGGATTTTCGGCACATTTAAGGTATTCGTCCCATTGGCTGTATGGATTTATGCCGCGGCTGACAGAACTGATGATTTCTTTTAATTCAGTTGGTTTGCCATCCTTTAATCCTCTTAGAAATAAGGTATACAGGCCGTCTTGTTCGTTTAGCTTGTCAACGAGGCCCTGCGCTATGGGCTGGACCACTACAACGCGGCCGTTAAAGAGATTGTTCTTGTTCATCTGATGGAACATCCAGTCAACAAAAGCCCTTAAGAAATTGCCCTCGCCAAACTGGATTACTCTTTCCGGCAGGTCTTCGGGATAAGACTGCACCTGTAAATCTTCAGGAAACTTATGACCGCTTTTTAATAAGTCCTTGTTTAACTTTACCATAAGCATACCTCCATTTTTTTATTCTAATGAGAACCCTTGATGGTTGAGCTTTAAAAACTTCATTTTGAAAAAGCTTGCTCCACATCTTCTAACATGTCGGAGTCAGGCTTAAACAAATCCCGCAAAACCAGTGCACACGCACCCATTATCCCGGCTTTTTCTTTAAGTGAGGATATTTGTATATCGGTAGAAAGGGCTATTACAGGGAAGGCATGGCTCCTTACGGTGCTTTTTATTACATCCATGGAGTATTCGGCTGCTGCAGCCATTTTACCACCGATGAATACGCACTCGGGATTGTAAAAGTTTATGACATTTGCTATGGCTTTACCGATATATACGGCAGCCTGTTTTAACAGCTCGTGGGAATAGGAATTTTTTGTGCAGGATGATTTGATTATATCTTCGATGGAAAATTCGCCTTTTCCCAGCCATACCTTCTTTAAAGGGTCATCATCGGGTATTTTGGTAAGTTCTGCCTTGGCCATCCTCATTATGGCTGGGATACCGCAGATACTTTCAAGGCATCCGCGATTTCCGCAGTTGCACAGTGGACCGGCTTCCTGGATCGACATGTGACCGATTTCACCGGCATGGCCATGAACTCCCTGTAAGATGCGATCATTTATGATGACACCGGCGC
>Ga0209537_1002948_pt1 | contig 16233 bp, 17 predicted proteins | sample BioPla4DNA1_FD_187698 | JGI IMG/M metagenome (GOLD analysis project Ga0209537, IMG submission 187698) | Biogas fermentation microbial communities from Germany - Plant 4 DNA1 (SPAdes) (version 2) | ecosystem: Engineered > Bioreactor > Anaerobic > Digestate | place: Bielefeld, North... | reverse complement strand
TTACCCTCCAAGTCCGGATATTATTATACATGTTTTCAAGGTTCAGGCCAACATAAGCTGGCAAATTGGCTAAGATGTGAAGCCAAAATGTGTTTGATGTTTAGTATAAGAATAATTTTGAGCTGACGTGGTTTGTTATTAAATATGAAAGTTAAATAGTGCTTTCTTGCACTGTTAACTATAATACTAATTATACAAGGTGGTGATATTAGTGGAAGGACATCCTATAGAAAATATAATGAAAACCACTATGGAAAATATTAAAGAAATGATTGATGTAAACACCATTGTAGGCGACGCAGTTGAAACATCCGAGGGAACGGTCATAATACCAGTATCAAGGGTATCTTTTGGCTTTGTAGCTGGTGGAGGAGAGTATGGAGAAGATCTTCCTGCAGATAAAGGCAATAGGATATCAGAATCCATAAATAGCTCTAGTCAAGATTCCCTTCCTTTTGCAGGCGGAACTGGTGCAGGTGTGTCAGTAAATCCCATCGCCTTTTTAGTGGTTGGTAAGGATAAAATTAAACTATTACCAGTAAACTTCAATACAACAGTAGATAGGGTTGTTGAGTTGGTGCCACAGGTAGTTGAGCAGATCCAGGATTTAGTTGATAAAAATAAAATAAAGAAGCAGGGTACCACTATTACTCAGGAGTTTACCCAATAAGGCAGCTATGACTGCCTTATTATTTTGAGAAAAATTCAAACTTAATTGACAAATTATTATCTATTTAAGAATTTGAACTAGAATCCTGTTTAATATTGTTGTATACTATTTATGGTGTTATATAATGAGGGATAATATTTGAATTTTTTTATTTTTACTAAATTTTGCAAGGGGTTATGCAATTAATGGAGCGATTACAAAAGTACATGGCAAGGTGTGGAGTTGCTTCTAGAAGGAATTGTGAAATAATTATCAAACAAGGCAGAGTATCGGTTAATGGAGAAATAGTACGGACCATGGGAATAAAGATTAACCCTGCTATAGATGTTGTAAGAATTGACGGAAAGGTAATAAGTCCAGAAAAAGCTCATGTATATATACTTTTGAATAAACCTGCTGGTTATATTACTAGCGTTACAGACCCCCAAGGACGTCCTACAGTCTTAGATTTAATTGATAAAGTTGATAGCCGAATATATCCTGTGGGGAGGCTAGACTATGAATCAGAAGGGCTACTGCTGCTTACAAATGATGGTGAATTAGCTTATTGTTTAACTCACCCTAAATACGAGATTGAGAAACAATATGAAGTTGTAGTAGCTGGAAATCCAGGGAACAAAGATATTGAACTTTTGCGAAAAGGTGTTGATATTGGAGGTTATACCACTTATCCTGCTCAGGTGGAAAGAATAAAAAGTAGTAAAGATAATTCTGTGTTTAGAATTATCATACATGAGGGTAAGAATAGACAGGTTAGAAGAATGTTTGAGGCAATTGGATATCCAGTAATACATTTACGTAGAGAAAGATTGGCAAATATAATCCTTGGATCTTTAAAAGTGGGGGAGTGGAGATTTTTAACCCAAACAGAAGTTGATGAATTAAAAGCTATAGTCTTAAATAGGAATTGACAGAACGGGGGAAAATACAATGCTGCATTTTAGGAAAATGGACGTTGAAGATCTTCAATTTATTTATTCTAATGATCATTTGAGGCCTCTGGTAACTGTGGCTCCTGTAGGAGAAAAATTTGGAGTATTAGTAGAAGATGAAGGTGCAATAAAAGGGGGGCTTACTGGATATATTGATAAGCAAGGTGCAATGATCCAGATGATTAAGATACCAGATGGATCTGAACATGATCAGCTTATAGAAGGATTGCTAAGAGCAGCTGTATATATGCTGGATAGAGAAAATATAAAAATTATTTTTTATAAAGAAAAGATAGATGATATTTTTAGTCGTGTTGGTTTTAAGGAATCAAAAGACAGAAGTACCTTACCTAATCTGAAAATTGGCAAATTAATTATTGATGATATAGGAAAGGATTCATTTAGTTTTTTGGAGGTAGAAAAATTTTTCACTCATACATGTAGTTAAATATGTTTATATTTTTGAAATTAATAAAAAATAAGAAGGAAAAAAGGATATAGATGTAGAATATAAGAAAATAGGCAAGAATGTGTATTTTTACACTTTCAATATATATATATGGAGGGTTATGAATGAGCGTAGAAAAGAAGATTCAGGATATGCAAGAACGCAAGGTCGCCATTCGTCAAGGTGGAGGACCTGAGAGAATTGCAAAACAGCATCAAAGCGGAAAATTAACTGCACGTGAAAGAATCGAAAAACTAGTAGATCCTGGCAGCTTTGTTGAGATCGATGCTTTTGTGCAGCACCGTTCTACAGATTTTGGCATGGACAGCGTAAATGCTCCTGGGGATGGGGTAGTAGCAGGATATGCTACCATAGATGAAAGACCAGTTTACCTATATTCCCAGGATTTTACTGTGATTGGCGGATCTTTAGGCGAAATGCATGCCAAAAAAATAACTAAAGTTCAGGATATGGCAATGAAGATGGGATGTCCTATTATAGCAATTAATGATTCCGGCGGTGCTAGAATACAAGAAGGAATAGATGCCTTAAGCGGTTATGGGGACATCTTCTATCGCAATACATTAGCATCAGGAGTAATTCCTCAGATATCCGTTATTTTAGGTCCTTGTGCTGGGGGAGCAGTTTATTCACCTGCCTTAACAGACTTTGTTTTTATGGTTGATAACATAAGCAAAATGTTTATTACAGGTCCCCAGGTAGTCGAGGCAGTTACTGGGGAGTCCATCTCAGCAGAAGAATTAGGTGGAGCTACCACCCATAATGAGATGAGCGGTGTAGCTCATTTTTTGAGTGAATCAGAGGAAGCTTGTTTTGCATCCATTAGAAAATTATTAAGTTTTCTACCACAAAACAATTTAGAAGATACACTCTTATACGAATGCAGCGATGACTTAAACCGTTTGGCTCCTGAACTTAATTCCATAATACCCGATAATCCAAATAAAACATATGATGTTAAAGGTGTTATAAGGGCTGTAGTAGACAACGGAGATTTCTTTGAAGTACAGGCCTTGTTTGCAACTAATATAGTAGTAGGATTTGGACGTATAAATGGCAAGACCATAGGCATTGTTGCTAACCAGCCTAACGTAAAGGCAGGAGCTTTAGATATAGATGCTTCAGATAAAGCGGCACGCTTTGTTCGCTTCTGTGACGCCTTTAACATTCCCTTGGTCACCTTTACTGATGTTCCTGGATATCTACCTGGAGTAGACCAAGAACATGGCGGAGTTATTAGGCATGGTGCAAAGCTTCTATATGCATACTCAGAGGCTACAGTGCCCAAGATAAATATTATTCTCAGGAAAGCCTATGGCGGTGCTTATATAGCTATGAGTAGTAAGCATCTAGGTGCTGATTTGGTATTTGCTTGGCCTACTGCTGAAATAGCTGTCATGGGACCTGAGGGAGCAGCCAATATCATATTTAGAAAAGAGATTGAAAACTCCCAAGACCCCATAAAAACTAGACAAGAAAAGATTGAAGAGTATAGAAATAAATTTGCTAATCCCTATGTAGCAGCATCCAGGGGTTATATAGATGATATAATTGAGCCTGAGGCCACAAGACCTAGAATAGCCAGTGCATTAGAAATGCTGGAAAGCAAGAGAGATAATAGGCCTGCCAAAAAGCATGGAAATATTCCTGTATAATATTGAGCTATGAAAGAGGTGACGTTTATGTTAGGTGAACTACTTACATTGGGTTTAAAGGTAACTGTTTTGGGTCTGGGAACAACTTTTGTTGCGTTGTTTGGCTTAATAATAGCTATTGAGCTTATAAATAAAATAGTAAACCAAGGTTTAGAAAATAAAAAAAAACAGAGCACTGTTGAGGCAAGTATAGTTGAAGGAGAGACATCAGGTGCTAATATTAGTTTAGAAGATACTTCTACACTAGATAATGAAGATGAAGAGCTTATTGCAGTTATCACAGCAGCCATCGCTGCATCCTTAAATCGTTCTACCCATGATATTATAGTAAGATCCTTTAGAAGGGTGCCTCATCATGCTCCTGCTTGGAATCTTGCTAGTCGTAGAGATCAAATTACTACCAGATTATAATAAATAATAAAAGTTTATTTTAAGGAGGAAAACATTATGAGAAAATTTGCTATAACTGTTAATGGAAAAACTTATGAAGTAGAAGTTGAAGAACTGGGTGCAGGTACAAGCGCACCAGTAGTTACAAGTGCTCCTGCTGCTCCAGCAGCCACTGTAAGTCCAGCTCCTGCTCCTAAGCAAGCTGAGACCACTAAACCTGCGGAAGCACCTAAAGCTCCAGAAGCACCTAAAGCTGCGAGCGGTCCTATTCCTCAAGGTGCTGAAATTGTAAAAGCCCCAATGCCTGGTACTATACTAGAAGTAAGAGTAAAGCCAGGAGATGAGGTTAAGAAGGGCGACGTATTAGCGATTTTAGAAGCTATGAAGATGGAAAATGAAATCATGGCTCCGAGAGATGCAAAAGTTGTTTCTGTTCAAGTAGCAAATGGTGATTCTGTAAATGCTGGAGATTCTATGTTTGCCTTAGAATAATAGTTGATAAATTGAACATATTACAAATTCAAGCATTTATTGTAAGGAGGAATTTCGTTGGATAAACCGTTTATGGAAGTTATATTAGATTTCTTGGGGGATTCGGGATTTGCCCAAATTACCTGGCAGCAGGGTATTATGATAGGAATAGCCTGTTTCCTTATATACTTAGCTATTAAAAAAGAATATGAGCCTTTATTGCTTCTCCCAATTGCATTTGGTATGCTATTAGCTAATCTGCCTTTATCAGGCTTATGGGATCCTCCCACTGGAACATATGGTACTAGTGATTTTCAGCCTGGAGGCTTATTATATTATTTATACATGGGGGTAAAACTAGGAATTTATCCTCCTCTAATTTTTCTTGGCATAGGAACAATGACTGATTTTGGTCCTTTAATAGCAAACCCTAAGAGCCTTTTACTGGGGGCCGCAGCACAGTTAGGGATATTTATAGCTTTTATTCTAGCATTACTCTTTGGTTTTTCCCCAGAAGCTGCTGCGTCTATTGGAATAATTGGAGGAGCTGATGGACCTACCGCTATCTTTGTTACTACTAAATTAGCACCTCAATATTTAGGCCCAATTGCAGTAGCTGCTTATTCTTATATGGCGTTGATTCCAATTATCCAGCCACCTATTATGAGAGCTTTTACAACAAAGGAAGAACGTCAAATTGTTATGGAACAGTTAAGACCCGTATCAAAGTTGGAAAAAATTATTTTCCCTATTGCTGTTGCTACATTAAGTTCGCTATTAGTGCCTTCTGCAGCACCATTGTTAGGAATGTTAATGTTAGGAAATCTTTTCCGTGAAAGCTTAGTAGTGGATAGGCTAAGTAAAACCGCACAAAATGAGCTTATGAACATAATAACAATCTTCCTAGGAGTTACAGTGGGAGCTACGGCGACAGCAGAGGCCTTTTTATCTCCAGATACTCTAAAAATCATTGCTCTAGGTCTTATTGCCTTTTCCTTTGGTACATTAGGTGGTGTACTATTTGGTAAACTTATGTGTAAGCTAACAGGAGGAAAAGTAAATCCATTAATCGGTTCAGCAGGAGTTTCTGCAGTGCCTATGGCAGCCCGTGTATCTCAAGTAGTTGGCCAGCAGGAAAATCCAGGTAACTTCTTGCTAATGCATGCCATGGGACCAAACGTTGCTGGCGTTATTGGCTCAGCTGTAGCAGCCGGTGTTTTACTATCCCTTTTCGGCTAATCAAATTTTAGGAGGTTATGTTATGGCGAAGGTTAAAATAACTGATACCATTTTAAGGGACGCCCATCAATCCCAGGCCGCAACCCGAATGCGCTTGGAAGAGATGCTTCCCGTTGCAGATAAATTAGATAAAGTAGGATATCATTCACTAGAGGTGTGGGGGGGAGCTACCTTCGACTCCTGCCTCCGCTTCTTAAAAGAAGACCCTTGGGAAAGGTTAAGAACATTAAGAAGGGCCCTTCCCAATACTAAATTACAAATGTTATTACGTGGTCAAAACATTCTTGGATACAAACACTATGCTGATGATGTTGTAGATGAATTTGTAAAAAAATCTATCAAAAACGGAATTGATATAATTCGTATTTTCGACGCCCTCAATGATGTTCGAAACATGGAACAGGCTATAAGATCTACAAAGAAATACAAGGGGCATGTCCAAGCAGCCCTATGCTATACCATTAGCCCGGTGCACACAATTGATTACTTTGTTGATCTTGCAAAGACATTGGAAAACATGGGTGCAGATTCCATATGTATAAAAGATATGGCCAATCTCCTTTTACCCTATACTGCTTATGAGCTAGTTACTAAGTTAAAAAGGACAGTAAAAGTACCTATACAAGTTCATACTCATAACACTACAGGTACTGGAGATATGGTTTATCTCAAAGCAATTGAGGCAGGTGCAGACGTAGTTGATACAGCCTTATCTCCATTAGGGAACGGGACTTCTCAGCCAGCAACTGAACCTTTAGTAGCTGCATTGCAGGGCACCGAGTGGGACACAGGATTGGATCTCAATCTATTAAATGAGATCGCGGATCACTTTAAAGGTGTAGCAAAAAGATTGGCTGATGAAGGTTTCTTAAATCCAAGAGTATTGAATATAGATATAAACACTTTATTGTATCAGGTTCCCGGTGGAATGTTGTCCAATCTTCTGTCACAGCTAAGGCAGCAAAATGCTGAGGATAGATTTGAGGAGGTTCTCAAGGAAGTTCCAAGAGTGCGAGAAGATTTTGGATTCCCACCACTGGTTACTCCCACTAGCCAAATCGTAGGTACTCAAGCGGTGCTTAACGTACTGACTGGTGAAAGATATAAAATGGTAACCAAAGAATCCAAAGCTCTAATTAGAGGGGAATATGGACGTCTGCCTGGTAAGGTAAGCGATGAGATTCGTCAAATTATAATAGGAGATGATCCTGTTATAGAACATCGTCCTGCTGATGATATTCCACCTGAATTAGATAAATATAGAGAAGAAATAAAGGAATATATGGAGCAGGAAGAGGACGTATTATCCTATGCATCATTCCCACAGGTTGCTATGGAGTTCTTCAAATATCGTCAGGCTCAGAAGTACAAAATAGACAGTACTCTTGTCAATATGGAAGAAATGACTCATCCCATTTAAATTATAAGCCCAGAGAATTAAAGTCTCTGGGCTTGATTTTTTTCTTGCTGAGAGTTGCAATTCGGGTGAAGATAAATAGTGTTAGGTCGGTTACTTGTGTAGCTTAATACTTTTACTCTGCTGCCAGGGCGTATTTTATTTCCGCAGCGGAGACAGGTATAATTCTTTTTGTATAAAACATCATAGGAAATAGATAAATCTAAGCTACCATATTTTTTAAAGCTTTTCCAATCGGTTTTACATAACTTACATCGGTTTTGATAATCAGCATATACCCATCTTAGAATCCGATGGAAATGTAAAGGATATTTAGTGTACTTAACATATTGAACAGGCACTCCTAACTCTAGTGCATATTCACTAAACGTATGTTCTATAATGGTCTGTAAAGGATCCAATATTTTAGCATTTTTCCAGGAGTACCCCATTTCCGTCAAGTGCTGTCTGGCAATATCAAACATATAGCCTTGACATATTTCAATTTCCTCATCCTTGCTCACGTGAAGCTCTTCTAATAAATTAATCACTATATCCTTACTTTTTTCAAGATAAAGTTTTCGGTAAAAGTTACCATTTTGATATAGATTGACAGGAATAAAATCATATATGTATTCACCTGTTTCTATCCTAAGTGCCGCTATACAAGTGCCACCAACAAGGCTTCCGCTGCCTGCGTCATCAATTTGTATCACCAGCTCACCCCATCCAATACATATAATAAGTTATTATTAGGATGTTCCTTGAAGACTATGCAAAATATGTAGTTTATGATAAAATAAAGGTGCTTAAAGCTAGAAAACTTAAGATTCAGGGGGATTATAATGGCAGATAAGCAGGATTTAATTCATCGGATTAATTCAAAATTCAAGAAAATGAGCAAGAGTCAGAAATTGATTTCAGAATATATTATCAATAACTACGACAAAGCAGCCTTTATGACGGCTTCCCGTCTGGGAGAGATAGTAGGAGTAAGTGAATCTACTGTAGTTAGATTTGCTAATATGTTGGGATATGATGGATATCCCAAATTACAAAAAGCACTTCAAGAACTTATACGAAATAAACTTACCACTGTTCAAAGAATAGAAATGTCCTCTGAATTAGATCAATCAATGATTTTAAAAAATGTCTTAAAGGCAGACATGAACAATATACGTAGAACCATTGAAGAGGCTGATACTAAAGCTTTTGATCAGGTAATTAGCAGTATTTTAGATGCTAGGAATATATATGTGTTAGGCCTTAGAAGTGCTGCCCCACTGGCACAGTTTATGGGCTATTACCTAAGTTTTATTTTTAGCAATGTTAGGATTGTTACTTCGGGAGTTAATGATATATTTGAACAGTTGATACATATAAACAATGAAGACTTGCTTATAGGTATAAGTTACCCCCGCTATGCTACTAGAACTATAGAAGCTATGTCCTTTGCTAAGGAAAGAGGAGCAACAACAGTGGCTCTAACGGATAGTTCCCTGTCACCACTTGCTTCTTTTTCTGATTATATTTTACTTGCTAGAAGCGATATGGCGTCCTTTGTAGACTCTCTGGTAGCACCTTTAAGTTTGATAAATGCGCTAATTGTAGGGATTGGCATGAAGAAAAGTCCTGAGGTAGCTTCAGGTTTTTCCGTACTAGAAGAAATTTGGGATAAATATGATGTATACGTGAGTAAATAAAAAACTGGTTTCGAAAGAAGGAGAAAGCATTGCTTATATATTTAACCAGACATGGAGAGACTATCTGGAACCGTTTAGGAAAAACTCAAGGTATTCAAGATATAAGCCTAACTGATGTGGGGCGAATTCAGGCTAAAAGACTAGGTGAGCAATTAAAAAAGAATAATAATATAAAAGCCATATACTGTAGTGATCTACTAAGAGCCAGAGAAACTGCAGAAATAATAGGTAAAGAAATATCCCTAAAACCTATTTCCAGTCCACTTCTTAGGGAGGTGTCATTTGGTAGTTGGGAGGGGCTTTCTCTTCAAGAAATTGAAGAGCAGTATCCTGGTCAGCTGGCAAGATGGCGCAATGAAATAACCTTTGCTCCAGAGGGCGGGGAGAGTCTAACAGCTGTACGGGATAGAATAGTTTCTTTTATTAATATGATAAAAGAAAAACATCAAAAAAACAGTGACAATATTCTCATAGTTTCTCATGCTGCAACTACCAAGGTAATCATCCTTAGTTTGATGGGAATACCCCTTAATTTATTAATTCATTTCAAAATAAGCCAAGCTAGTTTAAGCTTATTGAATGTTCAACAGGATGGGAATTCCATTATTTATTTAAACGATACATGTCATCTTGAATAAATCCAATTATTGATGGTTAGGATAAGTTTATGGACAAGGGTTATATAAACACGATTTGGTGAGAGGTTATGAAAAAAAGGATAAAAAATCCTGAAAAGGATATTTGCATTGATTTTGTCTTCAATGTGCAACCTATTTTGTTAAAAATAGGTTTATTTTTAATGGTTTTATTAGTTGTTATACAAGCAATGCATTGTTTTCATTTCTTTCAAGATATCCTTAGACCTTCTTATCATATTAAAGAAAATTCAAGTACCAGCAATATTGCATTCAATTATGGTATTGTAAGCTTTACAGCAAATATAGAAAATGATGACATATTAATTGTAAAAGTAAATGGAATTCCAGTAGAAAGAATAGAAAAAAATAAGCCTGCAATTGTTTATGTTTCTCCTATAGATATATTAGAAATTGACGCAACAAAAGCAAAGGGAACCTATGAAGTAACTATAGATACTGAACCAGTATCTTTCCTTCCTGAAAATTATATAAAAAGTATAATTGTACATGGAAAACTATACAGACTACCACCCCTTTACTAAAAATAGCTTGTGTAAGCTGACAAGCTGCTTTATAATGGTAATGGACAAAGTTGGGTAAAGGAGATTAAATATGAATCTATTAGGGAGCCGTGAAGTAGCGCGGATTGCAATTCAAATGAGTTTAACTAAAAGCCGTAGTGAAGAAAACGCTTTAAAAGAAGAATGTTTGAAAAATGGAATTAGAACTGTGGCAGTAGATTATGGTGGAGATTTTATTAATTCCATAAACAAAATCATTGAGAGAGCTGTAGTTGCTGCTAAACGTGAGGGCGTGATACAAGACTCTCATGCAGAAGAGGGTGCTGTAGCTGGTGCTACAAGGGAAGCAGTATCACAGATTATGCCTAAAGCCATTGGTTTGAGTGTGGGAGGTAAGATTGCCATCGCCAGATATCATGACCACGTAAGCGTAGCTTTATTTTTTGGTATAGGTCTTCTTCATCTCAATGAAGTGGCAATAGGTCTGGGACATAGAGCAATATAAGGGGGAACGGGAAGTTGATTTTCTATGCAATACGTGGAGCAATTACTGTTAAAGAGAATACACCTCAGCACATATTGGAGGGAACTACTTCTTTATTAGAAACTATTATAGAAAAAAATGAAATAGATTATAAGGATATAGTAAGCATCATATTTACAGGCACCAAGGACCTTGATGCACAGTATCCTGCCGTTGCAGCACGAAAAATGGGTATGGTAGATATACCCTTATTTTGCTGCCAGGAAATGTATGTAAAGGGAAGTTTGGAAAAGTGTATAAGGGTTCTGATACATATACAAGTGCCTGAACCTAAAGAAATTAAGCATGTTTATCTGGAAAAAGCTAAAGTTTTAAGGCCTGATTTAGCTAATGAAGTCTTGACCATAGCCATTGATGGTCCAGCTGGGGCTGGTAAAAGCACTATTGCCAAGATAATATCAGAGGCTTTAAATATACTTTATCTGGATACAGGTGCCATGTACAGGGCAGTGGCATATAAAATGTTAAAATCAAATGTAGATTTAGATGATTATAAAAGGGTTATAGATACTTTAGAAACTACGGATTTACAAGTAAGATATCATAATGGAAAGCAAAAGGTAATATTGGATGACCAGGATGTAACTTCTTTAATAAGGACAGCAGAGGTATCCCAGGCTGCTTCCAAAGTAGCTGTTATACCAGAAGTTCGATTAAAGTTAGTAGCCATACAGCGAAAAATAGCCAGAGAAAACTCTTTGGTTATGGATGGCAGGGATATAGGAACCTATGTGTTGCCCAATGCCTCCCTTAAATTTTACTTAACTGCTTCTTTGGAAGAAAGAGCCAAAAGAAGATGGAAAGAAATGAAGGAAAAAGGTACGGAAGAAACTATAGAATCCATTAAACAAAGTATTCAACAAAGAGATGATAACGATCAAAGGCGCAGTTTTGCACCTTTAAAACAAGCAGAGGATGCTATACTTATAGATACAACAGGCAAATCCATTGAGCAAGTATCGGAGGAAATTTTAGGACATATAAATAGTTATTTGCGCAAAAGATAAGGAGGAATAATCCTATGTTATATAAAATTATTAGAGGCTTGATTCGACCTATAGTATTTTTATTATATCGTCCTAAAGTCGAAGGACTAGAAAACTTTCCTAAGTCTGGCAAAACCATAGTTTATTCTAATCATATATCTTTATTGGATCCTGTGATAATAGGATGCATCCTTCCACGGAAAATACATTTTATGGCAAAAGTAGAGTTGTTTAAAAATCCATTGTTTAGCTTTATTCTCAAGAAGTTGGGAGCTTTTCCAGTAAAGAGGGGAACGGCAGATATTTCGGCTATAAAGAACTCTTTGCAAGTTTTGAAGGAAGGTAAAGTATTTGGTATTTTTCCAGAAGGGACTAGAAACAGACAGGGAGGAGTTCAACACTTTTCCCATGGCGTGGCATCAATTGCACATAGATCCAAAGCAGAAATAATTCCTATAGCCATAAGAGGAGAGTATAAGCTATTTTCTCCTATAAATATAAGAATAGGCCAAGCGTTAGATGTAGAGCACTATTTTTCTCAAAAGTCAAGCACGGAATTATTGGATTCCATGGCAAGAGATATGGAAAATTCCCTTAAAAAGCTAATGGAAAATTAGATTTTTCAAAGCTTCAAAAATTGATATTTTTTTATAAAAAGAAGGATTTAATTTTATTATAGCGAAAAATATAAATAAGGGATACTTTCCTTTAGAAAAGAGGTATTTATTTGAAAATAATTTTAGCACCCAATGCCGGTTTTTGTTTTGGAGTTAGACGCGCTGTTGATTCTGTATATGAAAATCTTAATCAAGCTCTTCCCCTATATACCTTAGGACCTATTATTCATAATCCATCAGTTGTTGAGGAACTTAATAAAAAGGGGGTTAGAGTTGCTAAGACCATTGAAGATGTTACTGAAGGCAAGGTAGTAATACGCTCCCACGGAGTGGGAAAGGAAGTTTATGATAAAATTGAATCTAAAGGTTTTGAATATATCGATGCTACCTGCCCTTATGTAAAACGTATTCATAAATTGGTGGAAGAATATCATCATAATGGGTATGATATTATTATAATAGGCGAAGAGAATCATCCTGAGGTTATAGGAATAAAAGGTTGGTGCAATAATCAGGCCTATGTGGTCAACAATATAGAGGATGTAGAGAAGCTGCCTGAAATGAATAAGGCCTGTGTTGTAGCACAGACAACCACAGCACGAAGTAGATGGGATGAGCTTGTAAAAGAGCTAAAGCATAAAGTAAAAGATTTAAAAGAATTTAATACCATATGCTATGCTACAGCTCAGCGTCAAAAAGAGGCGGAATCTATCGCCAAGACTGTTGATGTAATGTTAGTCATTGGCGGTAAAAACAGCTCCAATACAAAAAAATTATATAATATATGTAAATCATATTGTGAAAAAACATTTGCTATAGAAACAGCAAATGATATTGATTTTAGTGTTTTTGATCCAAAGGATGTAGTGGGTATCACCGCCGGCGCTTCTACGCCTGATTGGATCATCAAGGAGGTAATTGAAAAGATGAATTTATTCGATGAAAACAACAAAGAAAAGATGAACGAAGCCATAAATCAAGAGCAGAAGATTGCTGCTGATCCAGAAGCAACTGAAGAAAAAAAACTGGAACCCCAAGAAGTGCAGCAAGTGGATTCCCATAAAGCAACAGATAAAGAGGCCACTGATGAAGTAACTACCATGGAAGGGATTGAAGAAACAATAATCTCCCTTAGATCTGGTCAGATTGTTAAAGGAACAGTATTGTCTGTAAACCCAACAGAGGTAATTATCAATGTAGGTTACAAATCAGATGGAATACTGCCTTTAGATGAGATAAACTTGGAAGAAGGCCAAACTCCCCATGATGTATTTAAGCCTGGTGATGAAATAGAGGTGGAAGTGCTAAAGGTAAACGATGGAGAAGGAAATGTTGTACTATCACGGAAAAGTGTTGAAAGAAGGCAAGCATGGAAGGCCATAGAGACTGGATTCAAAAATGGTGAAGAACTGAAAGGTGTATGTACTGAAGCAGTAAAAGGTGGAGTAATAGCAAATATTAAAGGCATCCGTGTATTTGTACCTGCGTCTCAGCTTTCAAATAGATATGTTGAGGACCTTAATACATTTGTAGGACAAACTTTACGTCTAAGGATAATAGAATTGGACAGAAGACGTAGAAGGGTAGTTGCTTCTCAAAGAGTAATATTGGAAGCTGAAGAAGAAGCAAAACGTAAGAACCTTTTTGATTCATTAGAAGAAGGTCAGAGAATTAAAGGAGTTGTCAAGCGTTTAACTAATTTTGGTGCTTTTGTAGATATTGGTGGTGTAGATGGACTTATTCATATCTCTGATCTGTCTTGGGGTCATGTAAAGCATCCTAGCGAAGTATTGAGCGTGGATGAAAATGTTGAAGTAGTGGTATTGTCTGTGGATAAGGAAAATGAGAGGATTTCCTTGGGATATAAACAGACTATACCTCATCCATGGGATAATGTGGAAGCAAAATATCCTGTTGGTTCAGTTGTAAAAGGGAAAGTTGTACGCATTACTCCCTTTGGGGCTTTTGTTGAGTTAGAACCAGGAGTTGATGGATTAGTTCACATTTCACAAGTAGCAAACAAAAGAATACAAAAAGTGGAAGATGAGCTTAGTATTGGCCAGGAGATTAATGCTAAAGTATTAGATGTAAGCTCAGAAAATAGAAGAATAAGTCTAAGTATCAGAGAATTATTAAAAGAAGAGGAAGAAAAATCAGAACCACCTAAAAAAGAAGAAAAACAAGACCTGTTCCAGAAAGAGGAAATGACCGTTACCTTAGGAGAATTTTTCCCAGAGGATTTTAACTAACTAATCAAAAAAATTATAATTTATTTGAATAAAAAAAGTCATATGACTAATAATATAAATGACCTCACAAACACATTGAGACCCCCTTTACATGAAGTCGTGATACAAATCACGACTTTTTTTTTATTCAGTTTTATGGTACACTATACAAACATACAATAGGGTAAGGGGGTTTATGAATGAGCTGGTCTTATGAGGATTTTACCAAAGCTATTTATAAATTAACCAATATAGATTTATCCTGCTACAAAGAAAGGCAGATGAAGAGAAGAATTGATTCTCTAATAAACAGAAAAAATTATAGCCAATATGATGAATTTTATAGTGCTTTAGTAGCTGACCAAGATTTATTGGAGAGTTTTGTAAATTATATTACCATCAATGTGTCTGAGTTTTTCAGAAACCCTAGTCAGTGGGAAGTGCTAAAAAGGGATATACTTCCTATACTCATAGATAGGTATGGAAAACTAAAAGTATGGAGTGCTGCCTGCTCCACAGGTGAAGAACCTTATTCCATGGTAATGTTATTGCATGAATTTTTTCCTCTTGAAGATATTACAGTTATAGCATCGGATATTGATAAAGAAGCCTTAGACAAGGCTAAAGAGGGATTATATATAGAAAAAAGTCTCCAGTCCCTGCCTAAAGAATACGTAAAAAAATATTTTACTATAAAGGATGGGCTATATAAAATAGACGATAGAGTAAAACAAAGAGTTATATTTAAAAGGCATAATCTCTTAATGGATCCCTATCCTACTAATTGTCATTTAATCATATGTAGAAACGTTTTGATTTATTTTACTGAAGAGGCAAAGAGCAAGCTTTATTTTAAATTTAGGGACGCACTAGAAGAGGATGGCATCCTATTTGTGGGAAGTACGGAACAGATTATATTTCCTCAGAGGTATAATCTTAAGTCTGTTAGAACTTTTTTTTATAAAAAAATATAAGCAGATTTTTAGAGTTATTATTAGTTAAGATTAGGTTTTGGAAAACAAAAGGGTTTGCATTTTTTGCAAACCCTTTGGTGCGAAAGGGGGGAGTCGAACCCCCATGGGAGATTTCCCACTAGAACCTGAATCTAGCGCGTCTGCCAATTCCGCCACTTTCGCAAATAATTCAAATAAAAATGGTGCCTCGGGGCGGAATCGAACCACCGACACGCAGATTTTCAGTCTGCTGCTCTACCAACTGAGCTACCGAGGCAAAAAAATATGGCGACCCGGAAGGGACTCGAACCCTCGACCTCCAGCGTGACAGGCTGGCATTCTAACCAGCTGAACTACCGGGCCGTATATAAAAATGGTGGGCCTTCAGGGACTCGAACCCCGGACCGACCGGTTATGAGCCGGTTGCTCTAACCAACTGAGCTAAAGGCCCTTAAAATTATGGTGACCCCTAGGGGACTCGAACCCCTGTTACCGCCGTGAAAGGGCGGTGTCTTAACCGCTTGACCAAGGGGCCAATGATGGTCGGGGTGGAGGGATTTGAACCCCCGGCCCCATGCTCCCAAAGCACGTGCGCTACCAAACTGCGCTACACCCCGTTACAACCACTGTCGTCAGGCGACGAATTATAATATACAATATTTTATTGATTATGTCAAGCCTTTTACATAAAAATTGTAGTTATTCTGTGATAATGTCATATTGAATTTATTCTGATAAAATGTCATGTATGAGGAAGGAGTTATTCAATATGACTCAAAAAGAGATAACTCGTCTTAGAGTCATCAATCAAACTATCGATA
>Ga0209537_1002942_pt1 | contig 16273 bp, 17 predicted proteins | sample BioPla4DNA1_FD_187698 | JGI IMG/M metagenome (GOLD analysis project Ga0209537, IMG submission 187698) | Biogas fermentation microbial communities from Germany - Plant 4 DNA1 (SPAdes) (version 2) | ecosystem: Engineered > Bioreactor > Anaerobic > Digestate | place: Bielefeld, North... | reverse complement strand
GTAATTGTTAACAATGGAACAGCTGGAAATGGTTTAATAAAAGTTGACATAGATGCTAAAACATCATTTTATATGGAATTTGATAAAGAAAATACAGAAGTGGACATTGAGCATTGTGACATTAGTGACGAACGACTGCGGCAGACATGGGGAGATGAAGGAATATACAGAATAATCCTTACCAGGACTGTGCCTGAAGAAGGAAGTTTTAGCGTAAGAATTTATACAGATTATATGTGATAACCTTGTATTATGTGACAGAATAAGATAAAATATTTCATTAGAAAGGTATAAATTTCAATCAAAAATGAAAAGGGGTGTAATATAATATCTACAAATGTCAGAAAAAGAAAACGCAGGTTCGGTGACAGGAAAGAGGGCAGAAAGATAAGGTCTCTGCATCCCTTGAATACAGTTTCTCCATATATAATGAGGGACAGAGTCGGTTCAACCAACTATTTTCAAGATTCGGTCGAAATCAGCAGAGTAGAGAGATATATCAGTAAAAAGCGTAAAGAGGGGCTTAAAAGACTTGGAATTATGCATATTATCATAGCCACCTATGTTCGCACCGTCTCTCAGATGCCGGGAATCAACCGTTTTATCGGCGGCCAGAAAATTTTTGCACGCAATAATATAGAAATTTGCATGGCTATAAAAAAGGAAATGAAACTTGATGCCATGGAGACTATCATAAAAATCGAATGCTCGCCCACTGATACAATCTATGACGTTTATAAAAAGATGGAAGAACAGATAGAACTCAATCGCATGGAAGGCGACATTAGTTCATTCGACAATACTGCCCGCTTTTTACATTACATTCCTGGACTCTTTTTGAAGTTTGTTATGGTGATTCTACGATTCATGGACTATTTTGATTTGATCCCCCGGTCGCTGACAAGGTTGAGTCCATTCCACGGTTCATTCTTTATAACTTCAATGGGATCGCTTGGCATCCCTCCGATCTTTCACCACCTGTATGATTTCGGCAATGTACCGCTGTTCCTGTCATACGGAGCAAAGAGGAAAGCCTTCGAGCTGGCTAAAGATGGAACGGTTCTGGCACGCAAATACATCGACTACACGATAGCTTGCGATGAACGCATTTGCGACGGACACTATTATGTCACGGCTCTTAAGTTTTTCAAAGACTGTTTCAAACATCCTGAGATACTTGACAATCCTCCGGAAGCTGTGGTGGAGGATATAGATTGATCTTGAACTGCCTCCTGTCAAACAGGCAGGGGGGAAATTAATAATACTGCCAACCATTTATTTGGTTGGCTTCATTTTTATGCTGCCTTTTTATGCTGCCTTAATAATCAGATACTATTTCCGCTGATATGAATGCACTTGCAATTTGTGCTGATACAGCCGTGTTTTATGACACACAGGAGTATATTTAAGTAAAAATTACAATCTGCAAAAGAAATAGAAGGAGTGTGTTACTGACTATGCAATTGAGTATTTGGTCAAGTTATTATGTGGACTTAAGCCCGGAGGACATGGTTTGTGAACTTGAAAAAAACGGGATTTTTTTCTCTGAACTATCTGATGAACATGCGGCTGAACTATTAAAACGGGGTAATGCGAAAGAAACAGGCAGGCAGTTTAAGAAATTTGCAGACAGCCATAACGTAAGGTTCACTCAGGGCCATCTATGGCTTAGATGCAGATTATGCGATAAAGACAGAAAGTATGTAATAGAAACTCTGAAATCCTGGCTTGACCTGTTTAGCGGTATAGGAATCAGCAGAGCTGTATTACATTGTGACGGCATATCTTTTCCCGATAACACAAGTCTGGAGCTGAAGTATTTGGAAAACATATCAGTTTTAAAAGAACTAACAGAATATGCAAAGGGTAAAGATGTAATTATTTGCATTGAGAATCTAGGCAAATTTACCAGGGATATAGATGAGCTTTTATATATCGTAAATTCAGTGGGAGGCAGCAATATCGGTATTTGTCTGGATACAGGTCACTTAAATCTCAATTCCAAAGATCAGGAAGGTTTTATCAAAAAAGCAGGAAATCATTTAAAAGCTCTGCATATCGCTGATAATGAAGGATTCACGGATCAGCATATGATGCCTTTCGGCAAAGGAAATGTTGATTTTATAAAAGTAATGAAAGCATTAAAAGAAATTAAATATGACGGGCTGTTCAATCTGGAAATACCCGGAGAAAGAAACTGTCCTTTAGAGATAAGAAGATATAAAATTAACTATATAAAAAATGTATATGAGTATCTTATGAAAGCAACTGAAAAATGAACTAACTCTTATATTTTAACATAAATTCTATTATCGGCGTGACATCATTAAGTCCATGAGGATGATGGCCGCAGTTTTTCTTGCCGATCACTTCTATAGTTTTACCATGAGCTGTGTAATAATCAACTAAGCATTTTCCGTTCTCGCGAAAGGGAACAATGTCATCATCCTCTCCGTATATTAAAAGAACCGGAATGTCATGCTCAGCCAGCAAAGGGATTTTATCAATATTATCTGTTTTATTCGAATTATCGGGAAATACGATGATTGCATCCATTCCTTCAAATGTAAAATCCACTCTTTTAAAACCGTTCCATATCGATTCTTTCATAAATAATCACCTATAAATTCAGCAGAGTGATATCTTCCGGCACAATTATACAGTCCATTTTTACTTATGTCCATAATTTTATAACTAACCGTTCAAAAATGGAATTTATACTTACTCGGGACATTATAGACTTTGCTATTCAGACAATGCTATTATTATTCAGTGTCATTATACAAGAAATTGGCACTGCCATATTAAATTATTTTAAAAGCTAAAAGCAAAATAACAGGAGGACATATCAATGAAAAAACTTTTACTGCTTATATGTCTTGTATTAATTATGACTGGATGCACGACAGCAAATAATAAAACTGTTGATGCTAATTCTGATAATACAGAGAATGTTGTCCAACCTACAGAAGAGGCATCAGTTCTGCCAATAGATGAAGGATTATCTGAAATCGAAAAGGCCAGGAAAGATGTTATTGAAAAATTTAAGAATGAGAGAGATGTTTTAGGAACGGGAAAATTTATTGAGGAAACATATAATTTGTATCCTAATGACGAAGTCATATCAACCATATACAATTATAATACTGCCATATTCTATATCGAAGCTTATATCAATTTAGGCAATGAAGAATGGCTGGATAAAGCAAAATCACATGCTTCCAAAATTTCCCCCGACTATAATAAAGAATTCAGTGATGAGATATTACCATTTGTTACTGAACTTTTGGGCGAAGAATGGCAAAAAATAAAAAATGAAACAGCTGAACAGGAAGAAAGATTTAGTAAACTTACTCTTGAAGATAAAAAGGAAATATATAAATTTATTAAGAGCAGATATGAATACTATGATAAAAAGGATGGAGGAAACACAGGTGATAAGTATAGTGATATCATCTGGAAAGAGGCTTCTGAGAAGTATAATTTGGCAGAACATTATATAACAGAAATTTGGCTGGACACTGATGTATATACGGCTTTTGCTCAAGATAATGAACCAGGTTCAGATGAAAATGGTGTTGAGGTTTATGATGCTGTATTAGACTTTGATAATGGAAATGCTTTAATCGCCATTGATGAGGAAACATTGGACAGATTTATGGATGCTCTTGTCCGGGGAGAAGTCGGAACAATTAATGAATTATATGAAAATCATAAAGTTGCAGAGGTTCCGAAAGGGACAAAAGTAAAAATAATAGAAAGAAAACTAACACGTGCTAAAGTCAGGATTTTAGACGACATATATAAGGGCAATGAAGTATGGGTGTTAATTGAAAGTATTAAAGATTAGATTTAATGTACATATTTATATTATTGTATAAGATTTTAGATAAAGTGCAACCAAATTGAATATGCAAAATATGCAATCCAACGAAAAACTTTGTAACAATATGTTAGTAATTAGAGCTCACTTATGGTATTATATGTATATAAGAAACTGCTGATTACAGAAAAGAAAGGGGTAGTTTTATCATGAAAGGTAATCCAAAGCTTATTGACACATTAAATGCGTTGCTGGCAGACGAGCTTACAGCCATTAACCAGTACATAGTACACGCAGAAATGTGTGAGGACTGGGGCTATAGCAAGTTGCATGAAGGCTTTGAGAAGCGGTCAATTGAGGAAATGAAGCATGCCGAAAAACTTATTGGAAGAATCCTGTTTCTCGGCGGAAAACCTATTGTAACCGAACTTAATAAAATTCATATTGGAGAGGACGTACCAAAGCAAATAGAGAATGACCGCGCTGCAGAGGAAGGCGCAATAAAAGCTTATAATGATGCCATTGCGCTTGCAGGCGAGGTAGGCGACCATGCTACAAGAGATATCCTTGTACAAATTTTAAATGATGAAGATAGTCATATGGATGAACTTGAGGAACTTTTAGACCAGATTGAACAGATGACATTACCTATTTTCCTGACAACTCAGGTAGGCTAATTTCTTGAAGACAGATGTAAATTCAAGAGGCTGTAGTAATTACAGCCTTTTTTATATATGGAATAAAAAACAGAATGAATAATAAGCAAACGCAGGGAGCAGGATTAATATAGCGGGATTCAGTGAACGTTAATGCGGTATGGCTTTCCTTTCATAATGCTTATATAAAGAATGAAATTTACCGCTGTAACCTTTGTGCCAAGGTTTTTTCTTTCCGCAAAAGTGGAGAATTACCGTGTTTCTCATTACATAATCCATATCGCATGTATTGTTTGTTGTTACTTTGTAGTAACTGTAATACCTTGTGTCATAATTATAGAGCTTTTCATCCAGGCATTTTATCTGACTGGAGTAGAGAGTATTCAGTATATCCTGATCGGGCAGTATAAGCTTTGTGCGGTTTTTTTCTACAAATGAATATATAGCATTTTCATCAATGGTTTTTCTTTGGAGCTTCAAATTCATAAGCAGTACGCCCGAGTTGAAATATGAATTGATTTTATACGGATATAAGCGAATACGGTTTATCTTCTTAACTGCTATCAGGTCATGATAGGCTGCCGCGTAAAGGTAACCTTCAAGGTCGGTATCATATAATTCGCGAATTGGGTTAATGACAAGGATATCGGGATCAAGATAGAGGATTCTATCCAGCTCTTCGGGAAGAAACTTATAAGCCAAAAGTCTGTAGTACATTTCTTTTGTATAATGAAAAACAACAGGGGCATTATGAAAATATCCGTCATCAATCTTTATTTCAATTAGCTTTTGACCATATCTGTCAGTAAAGCTTTCAATATCAATTATTTCATCATCTTCAATTCTGGAGTGCATAAGATAAATATGAAAATGTTCTTCCGGATTATTCATAAACAGTGAAGTCAGCATTACTTTTAAAGGCCTTATATATTTGGAATCCAAAGTCACGAGCAGATTCATATTCATTTGTCACCCTCATTAGTATTCAATATCACATTTTTCGTCAGCAAGGAAGCTGCTTTATTGTTCTTTCTGGCTTCCAGTATATTTATATAATAACCTGCAACAGAAATGACTAATGCGCTTATTGTGTCGACGATAATATCCTTCATGGTGTCTGCCAGGGCATTCTGTCCAATAAGCGGAGTTCCGTCAGCCAGTCTGAATTTTTGCATATTCAGAGAAAGTAAGCTGTCAACGGTATATTCATATATTTCCCATATGGCTCCGATTGCAATAGAAAAACAAAAGGCAAATAGTGATACAAAAAATGGGCTTAACTGAACATTTATACTTTTTGTATTATTTAGGATGCTGATGAGAGAGAACCCAAGAGCACCAAGCATAGCGCCGCTGAAAGCATGCAGTATTACATCCCAATATGGAACAAGATAGAAAAAGCTGCGAACTTCTCCAAGGTAGATTGCGCAATATAGAAATATAAAATACATTATGTACATGTAATTTGGTATGCTGATGGACCACTTTCTTTCAATCAGCGAGGGGATCATCATAACCACAAGGCCAAGAAGGCATTGAATAAGCATAAGAGTATAATCGCTTTTTACATGAGTATAGGATCCTGTTTCTGCGTTATCCGGCGGTGATAAAAACAGCATTACAACAATATATATTATGGATGCTATCAAAGTAATAAAAAGAATCATGCCGGCGATTTTTCTCCAATTCCAATTTTTACAAATCTCTATCCATTTCATTAAAGTCCCTCCAAAACACTTTAGCATACTCGCGCTGTCAATTATAACATCACTTCTGCCACTTCGGCCTGTTTAATATGCCCCTCTTGGTTTTATAATGTATTTATTATAGAGAAAACCAATCAATATTTCAATGGAACCCCTTAGTTTACTGGATTAATGAAAACTATCCAATAAGGCATTTACCGTTTTGTTGACATAAAAACAATTATGCATTTTCATTTCTTTGTATATATGATAAATTAAAATAGGTGATGTTTATCTATGCCGCTAAGTTTAAAAGATTATTTGGTTGTCGGTATCTCTTCAAGGGCATTATTTGACCTTGAAGAGGAAAACAAGATATATGAAGAAAAAGGATTACAGGAATATGCAGAGTATCAGATAGAGCATGAGAATGACATATTAAGACCGGGGACCGGGTTTCAGCTGGTTAAATCGCTTCTGCGGATTAATTCCCTTGTATCTGCAAAGCGAAAGACAGAGATTATTATTATGTCCCGGAACAGTGCAGATACAAGTTTGAGAATATTTAACTCCATTGAACACTATGGCTTAGACATTACTCGTGCAGCGCTGGTGGGTGGAGCAAGCATTACGCCGTACTTATCTGCATTTAATATAGACTTGTTTCTATCAGCAAATGAAAGCGATGTCCAAGAGGCAATCAATGCAGGAGTTGCAGCCGGGATTATCTGCACGCAGCCGGAATTTTCAATTGATCCTGATAAAGAAATCGATCAAATCCGAATTGCATTTGACGGGGATGCTGTTTTATTCTCTGATGAGTCAGAGAGAATATATAAGGAACAAGGTTTGGAAGCATTTTTGGAACATGAAAGGATTAATGCACGCAAGCCGTTGCCTGAAGGTCCTTTTGCAAAATTGTTGAAGACCTTATCGTTTCTGCAGAAGGAATTTCCAAAGAATAAGGTGCCTATCAGAACGGCTTTAGTTACTGCACGCAATGCTCCTGCCCATGAAAGGGTTATTCGCACGCTCAGAGAATGGGATGTACGCATTGATGAAGCTTTCTTCCTGGGAGGGGTTGAGAAAAACGAGGTGCTTAAGGCCTTTGGGGCGCATATCTTTTTTGATGATCAGCCGGTACATATAAATCCGGCCTCCAGGCTTGTGCCTGCAGCAAGGGTACCGTATAAAAGCAGGCAGTAAACAGTATCTACATCAATACAATAAATATAAGATACATCATCGGTATCGTAATGACAGACAGTACATGAGAGATCATAACCATAGATGCTCCTGTCCTGGTTTCCCCGCCGAAAGACCCGGGATAAATTATTGTATTAAGGCCTAAAGGCGTGCCAAAGCAAATAAGAGCATATGTAATAATATCTTCTCTGGTGTTCAGCATTTTTAGGATTAGTACGATTATAGCAGGCAGGACTGTTAAACGCAAAATTGCAGCCAGGTACACTTTTTTATCAGAAAGCAGGCTCTTAAACTCATAACCGCCTATAACAAACCCTGCCAAAAGCATGGCAACAGGCCCCATGCAGCTTGATGATTTGGAAAGTACATCTAAAAAGAAGTTTGGAATATATGCTTTTGCATTAAACAAACCTGCCATAAGTCCTATAAAGAGAGCAACAATCGGCGGTGTGATCATCCTTTTTAAAATGCTTTTTAATGAAAATGCTTCGCTTTTTTCCTTGGGTATAAGAACCAATAAGCCCCAACTGCCGCAAATCAGGCTTATACATAAAGTAAACATAAGATATTTAAAAAGCCCCTCACTGCCCCAGACCCCTAAAACAATAAAATTTCCCACGAAACCGAAGTTTCCGAAGGTAAAGGCGTATTTATAAAGATTTCTTTTATAATCAAGCTCCAGACTTTCTCTATAGTTTCTCACAAAAAGTTTTGACAGCGGATAAGCGACAAACAAGGAAAACAATACTATGGCGAGCCCGTATAATATGTGGATGTAATTCTCCTTTAAGGTTGATACTGTGCAGTTTTCCATCCAGTTTGACAACGTAAGGGAAGGGACAAAAACAAATGTTTCCAGTTTTGACATTGTGGTAACAGAGGCTTCAGGCAAAACTTTTGCCTTTCTAAGGATATATCCGATTAGTATAAAAGTGAACATCATGAGCATTTGATTTAAGGTTAAGTTAAAAACTTCCATTGTGCAGCTCCTTTTATGTTATTAGACAGAATTCATACCCGGGCTCGATTCTTAAATAATAAAAAATATATAAGACGCGCTTGTATACTATTCTTCATATATCATTTTTTTCGTCATACCGCCATCTATAATCAGATTAATACCTGTTACAAAATCATTCTCTTTCGCTGTTAAATAAAGGCAGGCACGTGCAATATCATCAGGTTTTCCTACACGCCTTGATAGATGCTGCTCATGATCAATTGCTCTTAATTTTGCATAATCTCTCGTTTCTATCCAACCTGGGGAAATTGCATTTACGGTAATTCTGGATTGGCTCAATGAAGCTGCGAGTGCATGGGTGAGGGCAACAATCCCTCCTTTTGAAGCGGCATATGCTTCTGAGTTCGGCTCAGACATGATCGCCCTTGTGGAAGCAATGTTTACTATAGAACCGCCTTCCTTATTATGTCGCATATATTTTGCTGCTTCACGTGAACATAAAAAAACACTTCTTAAATTTGTATTTATAATATTATCCCATTCTTCTGCTGACAACTCATAAATAGGTTTAAACACTGATATTCCTGCATTATTGATCAAAATATCTATATGACCATATGCATTGTAAGCTGCTTCCATTAATTGTACAATATCTGTTTCCAGCCTTACATCTGTTGGTACAAAAATCGCTTCTCCGCCAATGTCTTTTATTTCTGCAACCGTTTTTAATCCTGCTGTTTTATCAATATCAGCAATTACCACATTTGCGCTTTTCTTTGCATAAAGCAAAGCGATTCCTTTTCCGATTCCATTCCCGGATCCTGTTATAATCACTGTTTTATTTAAAAAGCCCATTGAATTTTCACATCCCATATCAAGATTTAACAGCTTTATATTATCATAAAATATATGGAATTTTAAGGTTCCAGTATGTATAATAGACTTCACTGATATTAGTTAACACAATTCGAAAAGCAACTACTAAAACCATGGAGGCAGTATATGGACCAAGCAAACTATAAAAGCACACTTCATGCCTGTTATCTGGGCTATATAACCCAAGCTCTTATAGTAAACCTTCCGCCGCTGCTTTTTGTAATCTTTCGGGAGAAATTCGGACTTTCCTATACTATGCTCGGGAGCCTGGTCTTTATTGGTTTTGTAACACAGCTTATTGTAGATGCTCTTGCAATTAAATTTGTTGATAAAATCGGTCATCGCACGTCGGCAGTATTGGCACATGCCTTTGCTGCTGTTGGTTTAATTGCATTGGCTTTTTTACCCCGGGCATTACCATTTCCCTATGCAGGACTTATTATAGCCAGTGTATTATTTTCAATAGGCGGCGGTATAATCGAAGTGCTAATCAGCCCTATCGTTGAAGGTCTGCCGAGTGATGCAAAAGCATCTTCAATGAGCCTCTTGCACTCTTTCTATAGTTGGGGGCAGGTCCTGGTAATCATTATGTCCACATTGGCCTTGCGTATGGCAGGCCAGGATTTATGGTTTCTCCTGCCGCTTTTGTGGTCATTGCTGCCCCTGTTAAATCTTACTAAATTCACGAGAGTACCTCTTGTTCCCCCTGTAGAGGAGAGTAAGCGAATACCGCTGAAAACACTTTTCAGATCCAAGGTCTTTCTTATTGCTTTTCTATTGATGGTCTGCTCCGGTGCAAGTGAGCATTCTATGGCTCAATGGGCTTCGATTTTTGCCGAGAAAGGTCTTGGAATTCCTAAAGCGCTTGGAGACTTATTAGGGCCCTGTATGTTTGCTGTAATGATGGGAATTATGCGTACCTGGTACGGAGTAAAAGGTCAAAATATAAATATTTCTAAAGCATTAGCTGTTTGCACTGTTTTATGCATGGCATCATTTGTTATTGCAGCCATTACGCCGATACCGGCAATATCGCTGATTGGCTGTGCCTTATGCGGGTTAAGCGTAAGTTTAATGTGGCCGGGCATGCTAAGCATAACCGCGGCAGGTTATCCAACAGGAGGTGTTGCCATGTTTGCAGTTTTGGCCCTTGGAGGGGACTTGGGTTGTTCCATCGGACCACAGCTAGTGGGTATTGTTGCGGACATGATGAGCAGTTTGAACTCTGGACTCCTGGCAGCAATAATTTTTCCTGCAATTATGTTTTCAGGTTTGATTTCTTTAAAATCAAAATCCGGAAACGGCTAAGCCTGCAGGGAACTGAATACATCTGTTAAAAACGGGAATGTATTAATTGTTTTATTTGATAAATTAAAGGTTAAAATTAATTCAAATAATTCAATAAGGAAGGGAAGACAATATGGCAATTGAAGTATATTTAGTTTTTAACGGAAACTGCCGGGAAGCAGTGGAATTTTATTCAAATGCTTTTGATGCTCAAATGCAACCGATAATGACTTATGGAGAAGCAAATATTCCGGGGGATTTTTCAGAAGAAGACAAGAATCTGGTAATGCACACATATCTTATCATATCAGGAAGTCGAGTCATGTTTTCCGATTCCTATCCCGGTGACCCTGTTAATATAGGGAATAACATAAGCATAACTATTCTTTCAAAGAACATAGAAGAAATAAAAACCTGGTTTAATAGGTTAAAAGAAGGCGGGACAGTTGAAATGGATTTACAGGAAACCTTCTGGAGCAAGTGCTATGGATCGTTAATAGACAGGTTTGGGGTTTGCTGGCAGTTTAACTATGACGGAGAATAGCATGAGAAGGTCGAAGCTTTATGAATATGAGATTTAATTTATATTTTTGTAGATCTTTCCTATATGAATAAAGAATAGGAGGAATACTGTTTTGAATTATACTGAAAGTGAAGTCCTGGAATTTGTAAAGGAAAATGATATCAGGTTCATATGGCTGAATTTTTGTGATCTGTTTGGAACTCAAAAAAGAATATCAATCATGGCAGATGAGCTGGAATCTGCATTTGAAAGCGGGATATCTTTTGATGCCCATGCAGTTCGAGGGTTTAAAGATGATGCGCAGTCAGATCTGTTTATATATCCCGATCCTTCTACTTTAATGGTGATGCCATGGCGTCCCGGTCCGGGCAGAGTTATCCGCTTTTATTGCGATATTAAAAAACCTGACGGCTCCCATTATGCCCATGACACCAGGCATATACTAAAACAGGTCGTCAGCAGATGTGAAAGCATGGGATATGTGTGTAAGGTCGGCCCGGAATGTGAATTTTATCTTTTCAAAACTAATGAAGACGGTGACCCAACAGACAAGCCTTTTGACAGAGGCGGGTACCTGGATATGTATCCACTTGACCGCGGCGGTGATGTCCGCCGTGAAATATGCCTGACTCTTGAAGAAATGGGGATAAAGCCGGAATCTTCACATCATGAACAGGGACCGGGACAGAATGAGATTGATTTTAAATTCAGTGATGCTCTTTCAAGTGCTGACAATTTGCAATCGTTCAAGACTGTAGTTAAAACAATTGCTGCTCGCAACGGTTTGTATGCCTCTTTTATGCCGAAACCAATACCTGATTCTCCGGGAAGCGGGATGCATGTAAATATTTCTCTCGCAAAAAACGGAATGAATGTATTTAAAAATATCAGAGAAGGCCGTTCGAGTATCGCTGAAAGCTTTATTGCAGGGATATTGGCCAGAACGCCTGAAATAACAATCTTCTTGAATCCCATAGCCAATTCATATGAGCGGCTTGGAAAGTTTGAAGCGCCTGCTTATGTCTCATGGTCTCACCGCAATCGCTCACAACTCATAAGAATTCCTGCTGCTATAGGAGAAAAGGTTAGAATGGAACTGCGCTCACCCGACCCCGCTATGAATCCGTATCTGGGGTTCGCTCTCATTATTGCAGCAGGACTGGAGGGAATTGAAAAAGAAATGGTATTGCCTTCTGCCTCGAATGTTTACTTATATACAGCGGATGAAAGTATAACAAAAGAGCTTACACCGCTGCCCGGCAATATGCATGAGGCAATCAGGCTTGCTGAAAACAGCAGTTTTGTTAAAAGCGTAGTGGGGGAGGAATTGCTGCTAAAGTACATTTCAATTAAAAAAGATGAAGCTGATGAGTTTTTGGCGGCTGAAAACAAAGCGGAGTTTTATAGGAAAAGATACTTTGAGACCATTTGAATTTTATTTTGAAAGGCAAGGCTGTTATGGAAAATGTCATGATAGTTTCAAGTTCAGACAAGGGAGTATTATATATATCAGAAATTCTTAATTCGGCTTTAGTCTGTATAATTACTGCTGTCAAGTCTGGCAGTGAAGCACGGAGAGTGTTATTGGAACGGGACTTCGATCTTGTAATTATCAATGCGCCGCTTCGCGATGAAACCGGAGAAAGCCTTGCACTACATGTTGCTTCCAAGGAGATTATACAGGTCATTTTGCTGGTAAAGAGAGAGTTTTTCGAAGCAATGTCCGCAGTTTGTGAAAATGAGGGCATATTGACAATTTCCAAACCGGTTAATAAATATATTTTTATGTCAGCATTGTCACTTGCCAGATCTGCATATAACAAGCTGAGAAAGGTTCATCACGAAAACGATCAGCTGAGGAAAAAAATCGAAGATATTCGGATTGTGGATCGTGCCAAATGTATTCTTATATCCTTATTCAATATGAGTGAGAAAGAAGCGCACAGGTATATAGAAAAACAGGCGATGGATATGCGCATTACAAAAAGAGCAGTTGCAGAAAGAATAATTAAAACATATGAGAATTTTTAAAATTAATTTCAACGCATAATTTTTGATAAATCAACTTTAATTGTGTGTAAATAACTTATGAAACTTAAAATCTAAGGAGGATGGGTTATGAAGAAGTTGAAGGTTGCAGAAGGAATACATATGCTTACTATGAATGTTGAGGATATATTGTTTGAGGGGATATGGGAAATTGCAAACGGTGTTACCCTTAACTCCTATATAGTACAGGGAGAAAAAACAGCAATTATTGATGGTGTAATCGGCTGGGACGGTATACCTGAGACTCTTTACAAAAACCTGGAGGAAATAGGCGTTGACCCGAAAAATATAGATTACTTGATTGTAAATCATATGGAACCTGATCATTCCGGCTGGATTTCAAACTTCCGAAAGATTAAGGATGATTTTACAATAGTATGTACTGAAAGAGCTGCGAAGATGGTAAACTCCTTCTATGGCGAAGACAAAATAAGGATAGTAAAGGAAGGAGACACCCTTGAACTTGGAAAGGGTAAGGTGTTGAGTTTCCATCCGGTGCCGAATGTTCACTGGCCGGATACCATGTATACTTATGAAAGAGATACAAAAACTCTTTTCTCGTGTGATATGTTTGGAGCATTCGGCAGAATGGGGAATCATTGTTTTGATGATGAGCTGACGCCCGAAGAGACAGGCTTCTTTGAATCTGAAGGGATAAGGTATTACTCCAATGTAATGACAACCTTCACACCCAGTCTGAGAAAGGCTATTGAGAAAGCAAAATCATTAGAGATTAATGTTATAGCACCTGGCCATGGTCCGGTTTACAGAAAAAATCCTCAGAAGATTATAGATGATTATTCCAGGTTTTCTTTATATGCTGAAGGGGCAGGCAAAAATGAAGTGACAATAATATGGGGATCCATGTACGGTATGACGGAAAAAGCTGTTAACTATGCCGAAAACATCCTTCAAAGAGAAGACATTAAATACAATAAGCTGAAAATGCCGCTGGAAAGCGACAGCGAAATGGTTGCAACTGTTTTTAAATCTGCAGGAGTAATTATTGCAGCACCTACTTATGAGTATAAGCTCTTTCCGCCGGTTGCGGCAGCATTAGATGAGCTCGGAAGAAAGAAGATCACCTGTAAGGCAGCATTCAGATTTGGGTCATATGGATGGTCCGGAGGCGCGGAGAAGGAGCTTAAAGATATTATTGAAAGAAATAAGATGAAATGGGATTTCATTGAATCTGTGGAGTTTGAAGGGACACCAAAAGATGAAGACCTTATAAAGATTGAAGCCGGAATATTGAATCTTATTGAAAAGATGCGGGAGAAGGTTGTGGAATAATTATATATGCATACAGCAAAAAAAGGGGGTTTTTATGTGAATAGCAGAGAAAGACTTACGAGAATTTTCCAGGGAAAGGAAGTGGATAGGCCTGCTTTGAAGCTTTGGGGAGCCAATTTTAGTCAGAAGCCGGCAGACCCGGCCTATAAACCTGTATATGATCTGGCGCTGGAAATGACCGATTTAGTAGCCGGAGTCGGCAGTGAACTAGATGTTTTTTTGGGTTCAAATGAAGAAATTGTCATGTCATATGAAGACCAACCATTACCTAACAGTCACTGGGTAGACAGAATTACATATTTAAATTTGCCGAGCAGGAAGCTTCGTTCAATTTACAGATACAGTACCATTGGAGAACCAGGATACACTTTAGAGCGTTTTGTAAAAGAGCCGGAGGATTTAAGAGCATTTCTTAATATTAAGTATCTTCCTATTCCGGTTGAAATCAATTCATATAATGATGAGGCAGCTAAGACAGGGGACAGGGGCATTGTAATTTATAATGTTGTGCATGCAGCATATGCAGTTATACGTTTATTGGGATCAGAATGCTTCGCGCTTATGTGCATTGATGAAAGAGATTTGATAACAGAAGCCGTTGAAACATATGGTGCAAGAATCAAAGAATATGTTAAGGCTGTGTTGGACTCAGGCATAAGACCTATATTCGGATGGGTGGGACCTGAGCTCTGCATTCCACCGCTGGTAAGGATGAAAGAATTTGAGGATTATGTTTTTAATATAGATAAACCACTTTGTGATTTAATACATGATGCAGGTGGATATGTATGGGTTCACTGCCATGGCCGTGTTGGCAAATTATTGACCAGGTTCAGGGACATGGGTGTCGATGTATTAAATCCCATAGAACCGCCTCCTATGGGTGATGTAACTTTAAGTCAGGCTGTTGATATTGTTGGCAATGGAATGGGTCTGGAAGGAAATATTGAAATAACATCTCTCTTAACAAAAAGTGAAGAAGAAATTAGAGAACTCATCTATAATACTGTTATTGAAAGCAAGAAATCCGATAGATTTATTATGTGCCAGTCTGCCAGTTATAAGGAATACGTAAATCCATCGCAGCAATATATAAATAATCTCTTACTGTATATCAAATATGGATTAGAGTGTCTGACAACCTTACGCTGATTAGAGCCTGATTTCATCTAAAATAAACCTTCAATCGAGGAAAAATTCGGCACAAAATAAGCGGGCTGCCCCTGAGAAAAATTTTCAAGCACTTGCAGAGTTTAATGAAGCAGATCTGTTTTCAGTTTCTCTGAAATATATCTGCTTTATTTAAGGAATGTGAAAGGGATGGCAAAATGCTTTTAAACTACAAAAGTCCGGGATTACGGGCGATAATTCTTTTAATTATTATAGCAGCTGTAGGAATAGGATTGGCAGCATATTTTAGGATACCGGTGACTTTTGCTGATTCATCATACCAGATAAAAGAAATTTTATACCAGGCGCCCATATATTCCTTTGCTTATACATTGGATATAACGCCTCGATTCAAGATTACATCTGATTATATACTCTACAGTAAACATGCCTCTGACAAAGACTGGATCATGCATGGCGATTTAAAACGCTTTTCAATCAGCAAACATAAATTGTATTCTCTGTTTGAGCAGTCTTTTGATGAAATTCATGAAGTAGTCAGTAGAGCAAAAGTGATCTATCGTGCTGATACAAATGACGATAATGAGACATTTTATCTGGTGATGCAGTATAGAAATGGGGAGATACTGCTGGCAGCAGGGTATGAACATGAGGAAAATCCTCATATTCGTTGGCTGTTCAGATTAGAAAAAATATAGATCATGTTTGTGCTTTGAATAATGATTTTTTATTATATTCGGACGTTTATACCGCAGTCCCTGAGAAAATTTTTCAGGTCCCTGA
>Ga0209537_1002940_pt1 | contig 16279 bp, 15 predicted proteins | sample BioPla4DNA1_FD_187698 | JGI IMG/M metagenome (GOLD analysis project Ga0209537, IMG submission 187698) | Biogas fermentation microbial communities from Germany - Plant 4 DNA1 (SPAdes) (version 2) | ecosystem: Engineered > Bioreactor > Anaerobic > Digestate | place: Bielefeld, North... | reverse complement strand
TGCCTTTTTACAACTTAGGTGTGATTTCTTAAAATATCTCCTTAAACATCCCTCAAAACCGCATTTCATCTCTCGTTTTTGGGTTAAAGTTATTTTTCTGCATCCTTGTTATTAAGTATTATCGCTTGTTTCGGAACTTCGCAATTTACTTTGTTACGGATTTAAATATGGCACGTTTTTAATACATTCAAGGATGCTTTGTTTATCCGGCATTGCATTAATTGCGCCTTTGCCTGTGGTCGTAAGAGAGCCGGCGGCATTTGAAAAACGTATTATTTCGCTTATCTCTTTATCATTATAGGATGTAATATCTTTTTTATTTGAGATTAATTGATACAGCATCGCTCCCCAGAAGGAATCACCTGCTCCGGTTGTGTCCACCGTCTTTACATTAAACGTCGGCTCTTTCACAATTCTATCGTTTACATAACAGATACAGCCTTTCGGACCGAGTGTTACCGCTAAAAGCTTAATCTTAAATCTGTCGGCAATCTCCTTCATACCCTTTTCAAGATCGCCATGTCCCATTAAGAATATAAGCTCATCATCGGAAACCTTTACAAGATCAGCCATTTCAAGGCTGTACAATATGATTTCGCGAGCCTCATTTAAATCATTCCAAAGCGGAATACGCAAGTTCGGATCGAAGGATATAACAAGCCCTGACTCTTTTGCTCTCGAAACCGCAGCAAGGGTCGCGCTCCTTGCCGGTTCCGCCGTCATTGAAACCGAACCGAAGTGGAATACTCCGGCATTTTTTATTAAATCGTAGTTTATTTCATCTTTATTCAACATAACATCAGCAGTTTTTTCACGATAAAATCTAAAGCTGCGGTTGCCGTTATCGTCAAGTGATACAATAGCAAGCGTTGTAAGACAATCTTTTGTTACTAAAACTCCGTTTGTATCAATACCGGCTTTTTCAAGTTCCGATTTAAGATATGTACCGAAGATATCATCAGAAATTTTTGTGATATATGCTGTCTTTAAACCCAGCTTTGCTGCCTGCGCCAGAGCATTCACCGGCGCTCCGCCGGGATTTCCTCTCATCAGCATACTTTTCCCATCCTGGCTTTTTTCCGCAAAAACATCGAGCAGGCATTCGCCTGTTGCAATTATGTCGTATTTCTTGCCGTTCATCCAAACAGCCTCCTTATATTTACTGAATCATGCGTATTATATTAATAAACACCTGATTCAGTTAGTGAATTAATAACAAAAATTTCAGCAATAAAACATTTATCATCCGGTTCTGATGCTATAATACCACATTATTCGGCATTCTCAATGCAGTATTTGCCAGTGAATTATTTTAATGCTGTTCTAATAAATATATGCTATACTTTTTAGTTAGCATAATATAAAAATGGCGGTGGTGCACGATTCTTTTACAGATAATTCTTGTTGCTTTAATCGGATGTTTTATCGGCTGGATAACAAACCTGATAGCCGTAAGGCTGTTGTTTAAACCGATAAAACCGTTAAAACTTCCTTTCGGGTTAAAAATTCAAGGTGTCATACCTTCGAGAAAATCCGAACTGGCCGCTTCAATAGGCGACGTGATCGAAAGACAGCTTGTATCATCGGATGATATACTTAACCGTCTTGTTTCCGAAAAAGAAATAGATGACCTTAAATCGGTTATTGTCGATAATGTCATTTTGATATTGAAAAATAAACTGCCCGGGTTTCTTCATGGGTTTACAGATAAAACCCTGAAAAAACAGCTTGATAATTTCATGCAAAAGGACGGGGAAAAGTATATCCGCGATATGCTTGAAAAAACAATAACGGGCGCAAACAAAAGGATCTCGGTATCAAAACTTGTCTATGACAAGATTGAAGCCCTCGATCTTGCCGCCTTTGAAGATATCGTAACGAGCGTAGTCAAAAAGGAACTTCGATATATAGAATTGCTCGGAGCTGTTCTTGGTTTTATAATCGGGATTTTGCAGGGTGTTATCCTGATATTTATTAAATAAAGGTTTTATATATCTGTTGATTCCGGAGGCACTTTATGAACTGCAAGCGGTTTTTCAATGATAACTGGTATTTCACGAAACAAAAACCTGATACCCCGTCTTATTAATGGCAAAAGCCGACGTGAAAGTACGTCTTCGCTGTACTGCAAGGAATGGCCGTAATCACATAAGCATGTATTCACATCTTGAGTTCGAGATTTCAGGAATAGGGGCAGGCTGATTATTATCTACTGTTTTCGATATCCCGTACAATTGGCTCTTGCAACCAAAGAATTGTCCTCATCAACAATATTAACTTCAACATGACATATTTTCCTGCTGGCCGAAACCACCCTCGCTTCGGCTTTAAGTTTTTTCCCTGTCGGGATTTTCATATATGATATGTTGACGTTAATTCCGACGGTAACTATGCCTTCCGAATTTGAAGCAGCCGCAAAAGCATAGTCGGCAAGCGCAAAAATTGCTCCTCCCTGTACCGTGTTTATGCCGTTCAAATGCTTCTCCTCTATTTCCAATTCAACAACCGCATAGCCTGGTTCAACCTTCACAAGTTTCGTACCTACCAGCTCGGCAAACCTGTCGTTTTTTATAAATTTAATGAAATGCTCATTCATTTTAAGCCGTTCCTCCCTGCCTATAAATAAATTGGTATATGATGTCATAACAATCCTATTATATCATGCCCTGCAAAGCGTTAATCAAAAGACATTCGCTGACTTGATCCGTACTTTGTTTCATTGTATCATTAGAAATGATATTTATGTTAATTATTTATGAAAGGAAATTGCTTAATGGAAAAACTAATATTGGGTCAAACAGGTCTGGAAGTATCCCGTTCAGGCTTTGGCGCGCTTCCGATACAGCGCGTATCAATGGATGCGGCGATAATATTGCTCTGAAAAGCATATGAAAACGGTATTAATTTTTTTGATACGGCAAGAGCTTATTCCGACAGCGAAGAAAAAATCGGGAACGCTTTGTATTCCGTCCGCAAAGAAATTGTAATCGCCACGAAGACCCATGCGAAGGATGCCCGTACATTTTGGGATCACTTGGAAACCAGCCTCAACAATCTAAAAACAGATTACATTGATATATACCAATTCCATAATCCAGACAACCTTCCCGTTAAAGGAGATGAGCTATATGAAGCTATGCTTGAAGCCAAACGGAAGGGATACATACGTCACATCGGAATAACAAGCCACAGCCTGAAGTTCGCACGAGAAGCGGTACAATCCGGGCTGTATGAAACTATTCAATACCCATTTAACCATCTTTCATCAAATGTAGAAATTAACCTGGTCCTTTTATGCAAAGATAAAAACATCGGATTTATTGCCATGAAAGCACTTTCCGGCGGGTTAGTCGCCAATGCGGAAATAGCTTTTTCTTTTATCAGGAATTATCCGAATGTGGTTCCTATTTGGGGAATTCAGCTTGAGACCGAGCTTAACCAGTTTATTGATTTGGAAAAAAATCCTACGCCTATGGATGAGGAAATGAAAAGTCTTATTGAAAAAGATAAAAAAGAACTGTCGGGCAATTTCTGCAGAGGATGCGGTTATTGCCTGCCTTGCCCTGCGGACATTCCGATTCCTATGGCAACACGCATGAAATTCCTGTTAAAAAGAGCCCCTTATAAAAGCTATCTTACCGATGAGTGGAAAGAAAAAATGGCACGCATCGAAAATTGCATAGAATGCGGCCACTGTTCAGACAACTGCCCATATCACCTGAACACACCTGCACTGCTAAGGGAAATGCTTCAGGAGTACCGCGCTTTCCTAATCGACCATAGAATTTGAGCTTGGTACTATAATGTGTCCGTTTCAGTTTTGTCAGCAAAAATAAAAAGCAGCGCTTGCTCCAACCGACCTGGAGTAAGTTCATTTAACTTATTATAAATCGGCCTATTTCTTAATTGCATTTTCGGCAAATGTATTATCCACGATTTTATCAAACGGGGCCATTTCCTTCAGTTCTCCCGCTTCCTTCATAACCTCCTGAAGCCGGTTGAATGCCTCTTCTTTCATCACCGGTGTTTTATTCCACGCATCCTGTGCTTTATAACGGTTGACAACGGTTTCGAGCAGATCCAAATCAGTATCGGGGAACGATTCCTGCAACGCTTCGGCAACTTCCCTGTCACTGTGGTTTTCAACCCACTGCTGTCCCTTATATATCGCGTTTGTAAAAGCCTGTATTATACCGGGATTCTTTTCGATATAGCTTTTTTTGGCGTAGTAGGCCGTATACGGAATTTCACCGCTTTCGCTACCTATCGAGCATACTATGTAACCCGCTTTTTCACGCTCGAAGCTTGAAGCTACTGGTTCAAAAAGCGTCACAAAATCCCCCTGTCCGGAAAGAAAGGCGCCGCCCATCAGGTCGAACTGTATCGATGTGTCTATTTCAACATCCCTGCCCGGTATAATATTGTTCTGTTTCAGCACATATTCAAGCGTCATTTCAGGAACGCCGCCTTTTCTTCCGCCGATAATCATTTTCCCTCTTACGTCATCCCATTTGAAATCCGGCATCAGTTCCCTTCCCACAAGAAAAGAACCGTCCCTTTTAGTAAGCTGGGCGAATACCACGCCGTAGTCTTCCTTTCCTTCGTTATACACATATATGCAGGCTTCGGGTCCGGAAAACCCTATATCTGCCTGGCCGGAGAGAACCGCGGTCATCACCCTGTCCGCACCACCCCCGTTTACGAGCTCAATCTTTAGACCTTCTTCCTCAAAAAAACCTTTGTTTATTGCGACATACTGCGGCGCGTAAAAAATAGAGTGTGTAACTTCGCATAGCGTAATTTCCTTAATTTTGCCTGATTCGCATCCGGTTAATAAAAGCACTGCGAGCAAAGAAGCAACTAATAAGCGTATTATGTGTTTCATCAGGAACCCCTCCTTTATTTTTTTTAGTGAATAATCCCGCGTTAATCTCATCTTTAAACCGCTTAATATCTTACCGCGATTTTTTTCTCAAGCATCTGAACGCCAAAATACATGAAAGCCGCAAGTATCGACAGTATCACGACGCTTGCCATGACAAGATCGAGCTGAAAAACCTGTCCGCCATAGACTATCAGATAACCCAGCCCGGCTTTTGAAACCAGGAATTCTCCGACTATAACTCCAACCCAGGACAGCCCAACATTCACTTTTAATGAGTTCATTATCACTGGAAATGAAGACGGCAGCACCACTTTTGTTAAAATCTGTCCCCTGTTTGCTCCGAAACTTTGCACAAGCCTGATTTTTTCACAATCTGTCTGCTTGAAACCCGTATATACTTCGAGGACCGTAACAATCAGAGATATCGTCAGGGCCACGGTAATAATCGCCAAAGGTCCCGCTCCGAGCCATACAATAAAGACCGGGCCCAGCGCTATTTTAGGAAGCGCGTTCGCCACTACGAGATACGGCTCCAAAACTTTCGAAAATGTTTCAGAGCTCCATAGAATAACCGCGATTAAAACGCCTGCGGCAGTTCCCAGCAAGAAGCCCGCAACAGTTTCCAAAAGCGTTGTAACCACATGTATCCAAAGGCTTCCGTCAGTGTACAGTCTTGACAGTGTCGCGGCTATTCTTCCGGGACTACTGAATATAAAAGGATCGATCCACTTCAGCGCCGCGGCGGTCTCCCAGACCGCAAGAAAAACGACAAACAGCATTATTCTCATAATTACAATACTTCGGGTTCGTGACTTTATTCTTTTTAGATACCGTAACTGTTCTATTGACAACTTTTCATAGGACATGTATATCAAGCTCCTTCCATATCATATCGAAATACTGCCGGAATTCCGGAGCTTTCCTGGACAATAACGGAGTCCTGTTTTCAACGCTCAAATTTATGTCTACAGTAAGTTTTATAGTCCCGGGACGCTTTGATAATACGTAAAGACGTTCTGACATGCTTATGGCTTCTGCAATATCGTGCGTAACAATAATAGCTGTTTTTCCTTCCTTTTTTATGATCTTGTATATGTCGTCATTAACGGCAAGCCTTGTCTGATAATCAAGGGCTGAAAATGCTTCATCCAAAAGCAGGATTTGGGGGTTTACCGCAAGCGTTCGGATTAATGCAGCGCGCTGTCTCATTCCGCCTGATAACTGTGACGGGTAATTATCCTTGAAAGCATCTAGGCCATATTTCATAAGCAGATCATTAATGCAGGATATGTTTTCAGGTGTAACCTGGTTTTGAATTTCCAAACCAAGCATTACGTTCTTATAAATAGTTCGCCATTCAAATAAACTGTCTCTTTGCAGCATGTACCCTATTTTGGGATTTACGCCGCGCGATTCTTCTCCAAATATAAATACTTTTCCTTGTGAAGGTTCGAGTAATCCCGATATTATAGACAAAAGGGTCGTCTTTCCGCAGCCGCTTGGTCCGACAATTCCGACAAATTCGCCTTCGCTTACACTGAACGAGATATCCTCCAGAGCACTGATCTCGCCTTCCGGAGTATGATAGCGCTTTGTTATCCTATCCAGTTTTACCGCAGGAACCAATTGAATTCCCCCACGATTTACAGTACATTGACAGTATATGCAACAGATAAGGTGTAAGTTACCGGAAACCGGCCAAGCAGCCATTACGGGAGACAGCTTTATACGAAGGAAAACTTTGCATTTTTGAACGCAGCTTATTTTTGCTTATAACGCAATTGTCGTGCATTTAGAAATTTTGCATGAAAAAACAGGCGTTATCTCGCCTGCTTATTTCGGTTTATAACTGGTTTTGTATGTACAGTCATTCCGTTTTATTTATTTCATGCCTCGGATACCTTTTTACAAGTACCGCAGCCTTTGTTATAGCCGATATCACATCCACCTCGAACTGGACTTTTAAATTATTGATCTTTGAGTATACCTCACCCTTTTTCGTAACCACATATTGCGGAGGCAAATCGTTAAGAGCTTTTGCCGCTATATCCATCATGCATGTTTCGCACTTGCACATGTTTATATCCTTTAATACATCATCCATGCAGTGGAAAACAACTTCTTCCATGTAATTTTTTATTACCATTTGCTATTCCTCCTATTTCGCTTACCGTATCCTGATATAAAAGCCGAAAAATTGCCTTGCAAATTCAACACACTTCATTGTTATATATTATATATCAACTGTTTCCAACTCTCAAACAGTTTATTTTCAACGTCCTGGTCTACCGTTACATCGGTCAGCCACTGAAATGCGTCAAGGCTGCTGAAAAACATAATATCTTTGCCATTGTATGTTCTGCATCCTTTTTCGGCGGCTATCTGCAACAGTTTTGTCTGCGGTGGGTTATATACGGCGTCAAACACAATATGATGCGGAAGCGGTTGAAATCTTTCAGGAAGAGGGTTTGCATTAATATTTGGAAACATCCCACTTGATGCGGAATTAATAATAATTTCCGCGTTATAAAAACTGTGAATGGCGTCCGGGTCATTTAGTTCGGCAGAAAATGAAATCTCGCCGTAATGTCTGTTAACTTCTTTGCTTAAATCGTACGCCCTCTGCGCAGTTCTGTTTGAAATAGCAAGACTTGCGCATTGCTCCCGCGCACATGCCATTGCAATTGCTCTTCCGATTCCGCCCGAGCCTATTAAAAAAATTCTCTTTCCTGAAAGCTGTTCCCCCGTAATAACAGGGAATGCTCTAATAAAAGCGGAAATTTCCGTGTTGTGTCCATGAAACCCGTTTTCATCAATACGAACAACATTTACGGCACCGCACAACTGCGCTTCATCTGTTTTCGATACAAGTATCTGCTCAAGTTCGCATCTGTGCGGAGTATCAATAAACACGCCCTTGAAATTTAAAATCCTCAGCGCGTCCAATATCATATGAATATCGTATTTTTCGGTATTTACCGGGATCATCACCGAATTATACCCGATAAACCCGCTGACAGCGTTAAAATTTCCCGGCACGGGCGAAAATCCTATATGACTGCCTGCCAATCCATACAACGAAGTCATTCCGTCAATATTTATACCGGACATATCAACCCCGCCCCTTTATTAAAGAATATAATCAGATTGGATCCTTTTTGACGATAATTTTCTCTAAAAATCTCTTAAGGCGCACCGTAATCGGTTCATTCACGTCAAGCGGTTCAACGAGTATCGTCATTAAACCAATCCTGTTGCCGCCGCGTATATCCGTAAATAACTGGTCACCTATAACCGCTGTTTCGGCCGGTATAAGTTCGAGTTTCGACATAGCCCTGTAAAAACCTCTTTTTGACGGTTTGAAAGAACGATATGTCGCGAATAGTCCCAGTTTCTCGTTAAACACTTCTACTCTTCTCTTCGTGGCGTTTGATACAATCGCAACCTTTATCCCGTTTTCCTGAAAGTATTTAATTAATTCAATAACTTTTTCATCCGGAATTTTCTGCTTATGCGTTATAAGCGTATTATCTATATCAAGCAGCACACCTTTAATTCCTCTGGACTTAAGCCAATTTACATCAAGAGAAAAAATTGACTTGACAAACAAGTCCGGTTGCAGACCTTTGCCCATTTTTGCCCTCCTTTCGGTTATCATATCAAAATTGCCAGTAGCACGCAAGATTTTGTTTGCAGTGTACATATTCCGTATGATAAAATACTTAAAAATAATTATGTTATCAGAACTTTACTTGTATAGATGGATTTTCTTTTTTGCGGATGATTTATATTTTTTTTATATCAATTCAAGAAATGCATAAATAAAGGAGCGTGTACTAAATGAAAATACTGGTAGAGAAAACAAAGGAGCCTAAGAAAAAACCGTCATCCGAAGGGTTGTCGTTTGGAACAGTATTCTCGGATCATATGTTTTTATGCGACTATTCACCCGAAAAAGGATGGCATAATGCGCGAATTACCCCATACCGGGCACTGCCGATTCCTCCCTCCAACATGACCATACATTACGGGCAAAGCATCTTTGAAGGGCTTAAAGCATATAAAACGGAGGATAAAAAGGTTAATCTGTTCAGACCCGCTGAAAATATAAAAAGGCTGAACGCATCTTGCAGACGCATGTGTATTCCCGAAATTGATGAAAAATTCGGAGTCGAAGCAATAAAAGCGCTTGTGGACATAGACAGGGACTGGATACCGGAAGAATACGGAACATCTCTTTATATCCGGCCGTTTATATTTGCAGCCGATCCCTATATCGGCGTCCGTCCTTCCGAAACATACCTGTTCGTTATTATAACCGGTCCTGTCGGGGCATATTATAAAGAAGGAATTAATCCTGTAAAGATTTTTGTTGAAACAAAATATGTGCGTGCCGTCGTAGGCGGGCTTGGTGAATCAAAAGCGTCCGCAAATTACGCCGCGAGCCTGAAAGCTCAGGTTGAAGCAAAGGAAAAAGGCTATACGCAGGTGCTTTGGCTCGATGGAATTGAAAAGAAATACGTTGAAGAAGTCGGAACAATGAATGTCTTCTTTGTGATAGGCGATGAAGTTGTTACACCTGCTCTTACAGGAAGCATTCTTCCCGGCATTACAAGAAAATCGTCAATTGAACTCTTAAAATCATGGGGATATAAAGTAAGCGAACGCCGCATCACAATTGATGAGGTTTTTGAAGCCCATGACAAAGGGATGCTGAAAGAAGTGTTCGGAACAGGCACCGCTGCGGTAATCTCACCCGTTGGTGAACTGAACCTGGACGGAAAAGTAATTACAATAAATAACGGAGAAATTGGTCCCGTTTCCAAACGGCTTTACGATACAATAACTGGGATCCAATATGGAAGAATACCTGATAAATTCGGCTGGATTGAGCAAATCTGAACAGAACACTCGAATCTTATATCTTCATGCCGGAACGTAAGCGGTAAGCCGTCTTTTGCATGACTAAACTTTTTAAATTACTTACTTGACAAGAGTGTGCATTATTAAATATAATGAGATATAACAATATATGGATAGCGAATCAGTTAAGCATCTTTGTTTTGCTCTGTGTTGTTTTCTTATATTGTTATATTGTTTTCTTTTTATGTTCTTCATTTCTCATCTTTGGCAACTTCTTTGGATCGACCTGAGTTTCTCTGCCGTTGACGGCAGAGAAATTAGGCAATACAAAAACAAAAAATTGAAGAAAGGGGATCAAAAAATGAAAAAAGCAAAAATTCTCGCACTTCTGATGGCTGTTGCGATGATCATTACCGCTTTATCAGCATGTGCTCCTCCGGCAACCGACAGTTCATCAGGCACTGCAACTCCCACTCCAAAGCAAGAGACACCAGCAGCCGAAACACCGGAAGACAAAACACCTGAACCAATTACGTTTACAATGTTTGTCGCCGGTCCTGGAGAAGCGCCTCCTGCAAGCAACAAAATTGTCCAAAAGATTAAGGAAATCACAGGTGTAACAATCGATTTCGAATTCCTAGTAGGTGACATGGAACAAAAAGTCGGAATAATGATTGCAAGCGGTGATTATCCTGATTTCATAGGCGCAGGACAAGCGCGCGGTAGATTCCTGAATGCCGGCTCATTTGCCGCACTTGACGATTACCTCCCGAAATATCCGAATCTCTGGAAACATTATGAACCTTATTTAGACACACTTCGCAGCATATCAGCAGATAATAAAATTTACATACTTGATATTTGGGGCCGTCAGTATTGGCTTAACGACGGTCAGGACGACTTTTACGAAGGGGATTACAACGGCCCGGCTTTCTGGATTCAGAAAGATGTACTTGCCTGGGACGGATATTCACACCCTGTAAAACTGGATGATTTCTTTGATCTGTTAGAGCGTTATTACAAAGAGCATCCCACTATTGACGGTCAGCCCACCCTGCCATTCGAGATTCATTCACAAGACTGGCGCTCATTCTGTCTGAAAAATGCGCCGCAGCATTTGATCGGCGGACGTAACGAAGGTGACGTTGTCGTTCATCCCGATACTCTCAAGGTTGAAATATACCAGAACAAATGGTACGCAAGAGACTATTACAAAAAGCTCAATGAAGTTTTCAAGAAAGGCATGATTCACCCCGAAACATTCACGAGAAACTATGACCAATACCTGTCCGTTATTTCTACCGGCCGTGTGCTGGCTATGTTTGACCAGCAGTGGAACTTCCAGGATGGAGAAAGTGTCTTGGTTGCTGAAGGCAAAATCAACAGAACTTACGTTCCTCTCGGCCTCAGCTATGATGGCACGAAATATGCGTACAACAGGGTAAGAAATGAAGGTATCATAGGCGGTAACGGCATGGGTATCAGCGTGAATTGTAAAGATATCGAGCGTGCCATGGCGTTTATGGATGCACTTCTTAGAGAAGATGTACACAGGCTGATGTACTGGGGTATCGAAGGCGAAGACTATTATGTTGATGAAAACGGCCGCTACAGACGTACTCCCGAACAGAAAGCCAATTTCGACAATCCTGACTGGCGTCTCGCTAACGCCGGAATGGTTATTGGTGACCAGTTCCCGAAACTGGAAGGCCGTTATTCCAACGGTAACTCCTGTGGAGCAGGAACTCAGCCCGAAGAAAGATTTGAAAACCAGTTCGATTACGACAAGGAATTCTATTCGAAATACGGTTTCTACACCAAGTCCGACTTCCTGCCTCTGATAGATCATCCCGGCTATCCTGAAGTATGGTCGATCTTCTCCACTATGGAAGAAGATAATATCGCGAAGCCGATATTCGATCAGATTACGGATCTTCAGAACCGTTATCTGCCGGGCGTAATCATGGCTGATGACTTTGACGCGGCTTGGGAAGAATACGTAAATAGATACGAAAGTATCGACTATCCGGCATTGGAAGAAGAAATTGAAAGACAGATTCAAATGCGTCTCAAGAAATAATTAACCTGCTCTTCTTTCAAAACGATAATTAAAGAAGAGGCGACCGTAAAGCTGGCCGCCTCTTCTACATGATAATGTTTAACGGTTGAAAGAGTTAGGGCTAGGGGGATAGTGATATGGCAATAAGAAATCTTAGTTCGAAAAATGAATTTATAAGACAAGTTCGTAAACAAAAAGGGTTGATCATAATTGCGGCACCCTTTTTTATCTATTTTTTCATTTTTTCATATTTGCCGCTATGGGGATTAACCATGGCATTTCAGAACTATAAACCTCAACTTTCTTTTTTTGAACAGGAATGGGTCGGCTTAAAGCATTTTAAAAACTTATTCACCGACCCTGATTTTTATCGTGTGATGCGAAACACGTTAGGAATGAGCATAATTAACCTTGCGCTGGGGTTTATCACAGCTATAGGGTTTGCACTGCTGTTAAATGAACTTACAGGTAAATTGTACGGTTTTAAGCGTATTGTGCAAACAATATCGTACATGCCGCACTTCCTGTCATGGATTATCGTCTGCGGTCTGGTTTCAAACATCCTTGCCATGGATGACGGAATCCTCAATGAACTGCTGCTGGCATTTGGACTAATTAAAGAAAAAATACATTTTATGGGGAGACCTGATCTGTTCTGGTGGATTGTCGGCTTTACAAATGTATGGAAATCAATGGGCTGGAACAGTATTATCTATTTGGCGGCGATTACCTCCATAGATCCCGCGCTGTACGAGGCTGCGGCTATTGACGGGTATGGACGTTTCGGCAGAATGTGGTATGTCACTTTACCTGGCATAAAATCAACAATTATCATCCTTCTTATCTTAAACGCAGGCTGGATCCTCAACGCGGGTTTTGAAATTCAATACATTTTGGGTACAAACGGTATGGTACTTGACGTATCGGAAACCATCGATATCTTCGTGCTTAAAAGAGGCTTTGGCAGAAGCGGCGGTTTTGCGTTCGGAACAGCTGCCGGTATGTTTAAAACGGTGGTCAGCGCTGTTATATTAATACTTTGCAATAAAATTGCCGGTTGGCTGGAAGAGGAAAGACTCGTTTAGCACAAGTTTTTGATGGCTCTATTCTGCTTGGAGGTATATAGGGATGAGAAAATCATTTGGTGATAAAATTATTGATGTATTTATTGTGTTTTTTATGTTCATGGTCATCGTCGTCATGGTATATCCGCTGTGGAACACGCTGATAGTATCTTTTAACGACGCGAGAGATTCAATAAAAGGCGGACTCTACCTATGGCCGAGAAAATGGTCTCTGTTTAACTATCAAAGCATATTTAAAACAGATAAAATTTTTAAAGCCTTTTTAATATCTGTCTCGCGTACGGTGCTCACAACGGTACTAAACGTGTTTTTATCAGGTTTGCTCGCATATGTATTAAGTCACAAGGATTTTGTTTTCCGAAGGTTTCTTACGGTTTTCATGGTAATGACCATGTACATAAACGCAGGATTAATCCCGCAGTATTTTCTGTACCGCAGTTTGGGACTGATCAACTCATTTTGGGTCTATATTCTGCCTTCGCTGGTGGGAGCATTCAATGTTATCGTTATACGCACATACATAAACTCGCTACCGCCGTCTCTTGTGGAATCCGCAAAAATTGACGGCGCCAGCGAAATGAGAATATATTTCAGCATTATTTTCCCGTTATGCCTGCCGGTTCTTGCTACCGTTGCGTTGTGGGTAGCCGTTGGATCGTGGAACTCCTGGTTTGACTCTTTCATATTTGCGCCAAAACAGGAATTGAGTACCCTTCAATACGAGATGATGAAGATAATAGCTTCATCGATGCAGACGGGAGTCAGGCAACCGGATTATCTGGCCGAACAGTCACAACAGTCACGCAACATGGTCACTCCGAACTCGCTGCGTGCAGCAATGACTATGGTGGCTACCGTGCCCATACTCATTGTGTATCCTTTCTTGCAAAAATATTTTGTAACTGTTAACATAGGCAGTGTTAAAGAGTGATCTTTCGGCAACATGATCCGAAATGATGTCTCTACGGCAACAATTATGATGATATGACCTGTATTCGGTCTTCAATATGAAGAAACCGCTGAGATGACTGATAAAATTTCATTACAGCGGTTTATGTTTTCATGTGCGGCGAATAAGAATACAGTAAATATCATTATTTCATACCGCAGGTGTTTAGCAGGCTCGGAGAAATACATGAGAAGGACATTAAAAACCACTTGCGAAGTTTGTATATATATATTATAATAATATTCGCTCGGTATGTGTCCGCTTTAGTGGTACACATCCGCGCATAGTATGATTAAACACTGCGGACTGGTGTAATGGTAGCACGAATGACTCTGGATCATTTTGTTAGGGTTCGAATCCTTAGTCCGCAGCCATAAAAAACCGGCTTTTACGTAAAGCCGATTTTTTTGCGGTTTATTTTAATTTGTTCTTGCCGCCCCTTTATAGTTTTTTGTCGGAATCAGTTTGTTTGTTTCAAGCCTCTCTTTCGCTTTTGCAATAGCCTTCTTATACTGCGGAAGCCATTGCTCTTCTGCTACCAGCATCTCATCCGTCATCTGCCATATTTCGGGCGGATTTAAAACCGCGCCTACCAGGGGATCCATCATCATTGCCTGCCTTAGAAGCTGATCATCCCCGTGTACTGCTGCTTCAACCGCCAGTCTCTGAACCGAAATGCTCGCATTGCATACCGCAGCACAGCCTAACGGCAGATCTCCAACTACCGGAATATTTATACCGTTCGCATCAACATACCCCGGAACTTCAACAATGGCATCCGCCGGAAGATTAGTTATTACTCCCTTATTTACGACATTGAAATGCCCTCTGTATACCCTGCCTGTTTCCAGTCCTTCAATTATGTAAGAACCATGTTCGGAGCTTCTTTCTGCAGGATCAAACTTCCTCGCTGGCTCATTCATCCATTTCGGAAAATCCTTTTCAAACCAATTTCTTGCTTCCGTACACACCCGGAGATATCCTCCCGTTTCGCCGTTTATCCAGGAACTAAGGTCAACCCAGTCCATTATCTCTTCAGGCCTTTTCCTGTACCATGGCACATATTCGCTCAAATGCCCGTTTGATTCTGTGCTGTAGTATCCGAATCTTTTCAGCATATCTATACGCACCTTTTCAGTTTTGCTGTACACGGGATGTCTTTCAAACGCCTGCAGGAGTTCTCCGGTCATGTCTCTTCCATTGTGCCTGACTTGAATATACCATGTCTGATGGTTAATTCCGGCACAAATAATATCGACCTCATCTTTCCTTAAACCCAGAACCTCCGCAATTTGTTCGTGTCCGTGCTGTACTCCGTGACATAAACCAATCGTATTTACCCCGCCATACTTATTGCAGGCCCATGTAATCATTGCATTAGGGTTCGCATAATTCAACAGAAGACAGTCTTTTTCAGCTACTTCACGTATATCCTTGCAAAAATCCAGCATTACGGGAATCCCTCTCTGCCCGTACATAATGCCTCCGGCACATATGGTGTCCCCAACACACTGGTCAACTCCGTATTTTAACGGTATTTCAACATCCAGTTTAAACGCGTCAAGACCGCCTATCCTTACCACATTGAACACGTATTTTGCGTTTTTCAGCGCAACTCTGCGGTCCGTTGTTGATTGTATTTTGATATTCAGCCTGTTTTCATCAATGTCCCTTTGGCAAAGCTTTGTAACCATCTCCAAGTTTTTCTCATTGATGTCGGTAAAAGCAATCTCAATATCCTTAAACTCAGGAACCGTTAAAAGATCGGAAAGAAGCCTTCTTGTAAACTCAATGCTTCCCGCACCTATAAAAACAACTTTAAAAGACATAAATATTCCCCTCCCTGCATAACCTTTCTACTCCATCAAGCCTGTTTTCTATTCTATCAAGCCTGTTTTTCACTCTATCAAGCCTGTCTCTGCCCTATTAAACCCGGAAGAGGATTCAACCTACATCTCTTCCAGCAATTCAAAGGTTTTATCTTCCAACCAGTATCGTCTCCTTGTCCAAAGTGGATAATTATATCATATCATAGAAATAAACAATTTGTAATTATGTAAAAAATAATAAACCATAAAAATGAAATAAGAATATGATTACATTCATTTTATAAGGCAATAATATATAATCATAGCATTCACAGGCAGCATTCTGACGCAAAACGGCTTAATCTGCCTCATAACCCAATGCTCACTAAACATTTCACCTTCTGTTTTTCTTTTAGAAAAATATGGTATAATACAAGCGGGAGGTGGTGTGTTGTGAAGAAGTTCAGCGCAGGATTATTGGTTGGCGTATTGCTGATGTTTTCCGTAAATGCGTTTGCAACTGTTATACTACGTGAGATACCTTTTCAACTGTTTATCGATGATGTAAAAGTAGACAAACCGCTTTACGCAGACGCTAACGGTACAACCTATGCGCCGTTATGGGAGATT
>Ga0209537_1002939_pt1 | contig 16281 bp, 9 predicted proteins | sample BioPla4DNA1_FD_187698 | JGI IMG/M metagenome (GOLD analysis project Ga0209537, IMG submission 187698) | Biogas fermentation microbial communities from Germany - Plant 4 DNA1 (SPAdes) (version 2) | ecosystem: Engineered > Bioreactor > Anaerobic > Digestate | place: Bielefeld, North... | reverse complement strand
GTAAGACATGATGGTGCAAGTATTCCTGAAGTTGTTGGAAAGTACCTTGGACCTGGCTTCAAAAACTTCATGCGAATCTTCTCAGTAGTCGTTCTTATACTTGTAGGTGTAGTATTTATTACAACTCCAGCAAACCTTTTAGCTTCTTTAACACCTAAAGCTCTTGATGCAAAGTTCTGGATTTATGTAATATTTGCTTACTATATATTAGCTACTATACTTCCTATAGATAAGATTATAGGTAAGATTTATCCAATATTCGGTATATGTCTTCTAATTATGGCTATAGGAGTATCTGGTGGAATAATTTTTGGTGGTTATAAAATTCCTGAAATTACTTTAGCTAATCTTCACCCAAACAAGCTTCCAATTTGGCCATTAATGTTTATTTCAATAGCTTGTGGTGCAATTTCCGGTTTCCACTCAACTCAATCTCCTTTAATGGCTAGATGTATAACTAGAGAAAAGCAAGGTAGAGCAATATTCTATGGAGCAATGATCGCAGAAGGTATCGTTGCATTAATCTGGGCTGCTGCTGCTATAGCTTTCTTTGGAAGCACTAAAGAATTAGGTGCTCAAATGACAGCTAATGGTGGACAAGGATGGGTAGTAAGCACAATATCAACCACTTTACTTGGTAAAGTTGGCGGAGCTCTTGCAATACTTGGTGTTGTTGCTTGTCCTGTAACTTCAGGAGATACAGCATTCAGAAGTGCTAGACTTACAATTGCAGACTTCTTAAACTTTAAGCAAGGATCACTTAAAAATAGACTTGCTGTAACTCTACCATTATTTGCAATCGGTTTTGCTTTAACTAGAATAAACTTCGATATAATTTGGAGATATTTTGCTTGGTCAAATCAAACTCTAGCTATGATAGTACTTTGGGCATCAGCTATGTATTTAGCTTTAAGAAAACAAATTCACTGGATAGCTACAGTACCTGCAACTTTTATGACTGCAGTATCCATAACTTATATACTTGCTGCTCCAGAAGGATTCCAGCTTTCATATTCAATAGCTTACCCAATAGGAATAGCTACTGCTATAATCGCACTTGCAATATTCTTAGTTGCAGTAAACAAGAAAATGGGAGCACAAAAGCCTGAAGTTAACGCTAAATAAATATAAGCAGGCTTTTCACAAAATTATAAGCCGCAGAGTATGAGTACTATACCTGCGGTCTTAATGTTATTTTTAGACTTAGTCATATTATGATAAAATAATATTGTTTATTAATCTTTATCTTATTATTCTAACTAGGGGTGAATATCAATGAATTATAAAGAAGTATTAAAAAATGCAAAAATCAATTTAAATGGAAGCTGTAGGGTTTGTCCTGTTTGTAATGGAAAAGCATGCGCTGGAGAAGTTCCAGGTATGGGTGGAAAAGGTACTGGAGAAGCCTTTACTATAAACGTTGAAGCTCTTAGCAAGTATAAGCTAAATATGAGGGTAATTCATAATGCTAATAATCCAGACACTTCTATTGAACTTTTTGGAAGAAAAATGAGAATACCTGTATTTGCAGCCCCTGTATCAGGTACAACTCTTAATATGGGCGGAAAGTTCACTGAACAGGAGTATATTTCCTGGGTAATCAATGGCTGTATTGATGCTGGAATTTATCCTATGGTTGGAGATACAGCAGTAGATTCCTTTCTTATAACAAATCTAGAAGAATTAAAAAAGGCTGATGGAAATGGAATTGCTATAATCAAACCTTGGAAAAATTCAGAAGTTGTTAGAAAGATTAAACTAGCCGAAGAAGCCGGTGCCTATGCAGTAGGTATGGATATTGATGCTGCCGGTCTTATAACTCTTGCCCTTCACGGAAAACCGGTTGGTCCAAAAACCTTAGAGGATATAAAGGAAATTGTTCAAAGTACAAAGCTTCCTTTCATTTTAAAGGGAATTATGACACCAGATGAAGCTGAGCTTGCTGCGGAAGCAGGCGTATCAGCCATAGTAGTATCAAACCATGGTGGAAGAGTTCTTGATCAAACTCCTGGTGTTGCTGATGTCCTTCCTATAATAGCCGCTAAAGTTAAAGGAAAAGTAAAAATATTGGCTGACGGCGGAGTAAGAAACGGTGTTGATGTACTTAAAATGATCGCTCTAGGTGCAGATGCAGTACTTATAGGCAGACCCTTTGTTTCAGCCTCTTTCGGTGGACAAACTGAAGGTGTAAAGACTTATATAGATACAATAGCAGATGACCTAAAGGCCGCTATGATACTCACTGGTTGCAATTCTATTGATGAAATTAGTGATAGAGTACTCTTTAAATAAAACTTAAATAAAGAATCCATAAAAAGCGCTGTTCCTAGCCATGGAACTGCGCTTTTTTAGATCTCTACAATAAAGATATTATAGCTGCTATCATCCTTTTCCTCTTGCTTCATACTAAAAATATAACAACAACCACTATAACCCAGTTATATTAACTAGTATATAGCGGTTGTTTATAAGTCTATTAAATTCATTACACTGTGAACTTACTGATTATTTGTTCTATTTCTTCATTTCTTTCACTTAATACTTTCATGCTATCGTTTATAGTATTTACTTTTTGTACAATGACAGCTGACTGTTCAGCAATAAGACCTGTGCCAGCGGCACTCTCCAAAATAGTGGTACTTATTCCACTTATTGCCGTAGTAATCTGTTCTCCACTAGCTGCTAGCTCTTCAATAACTTTAACAAGAGCTTCTACATCAGCTCTGATATCATTAGCATCTTTACTATATGATTCACCGATATTAACCATATGTTTATAGTCATTAATTACTTGTCCATCTATAAACTCTATCAATTGGTTACTTCTTGCAGCTAAGTTTTCCACTGCTTCTATTACTGTTACTATTTTATTTTGTATTTGATCTACAGTTGCTTTTGACTGTTCAGCTAACTTTTTAATTTCATCAGCTACTACTGCAAAACCCTTGCCATGCTCTCCAGCCCTAGCAGCTTCAATGGATGCATTCAATGATAATAAGTTTGTGGTATTTGCTATTTCCGTAATTTCACCTGCTAAGCCTTTAATATCTTCAACCATCTTTGCCTTTTGTATAGCCTTATCAAGTTCTGTTTTACTTTCTCGATAGATTGTATTTGCCTTAAGAGTTGCCTCTATAGCCTCATTTTTAATACCTTCAGCTTTCACAGAAATTCCATCAATCATTTGAATTGAATTTTCAGTAATACCTACAATGTTGTTTAAATTATCTTTAACAGTAATCATTGAAGCGCTTACTTCTTCTGTTGTTGCGCTTGTTTCCTCCATGCTAGCAGATAGCTCTTCTACCGTTGCGCTTGTTTCCTCAGACTGATCTCGTAATTTAACAGTAGAATCACTTACATCTGTCACAACATCATGCAATTGTACTAATGAAATCTTTAATCCTTTTACGATGGATGCTAGTTGTTCTTTCATCCCCTCAATTGCCTTAGCTGTTGTTCCTATTACGTCGTTAGAGTTAACTAGCATTCTATCCACATTTACTGTCAAATCTCCCTCTGCAATTTGATTAACTTTTTCAGCTAATGTTAGTAGAATTTTCTTCATTACTACAAGAACCATGAATGCTACTATTCCTATTGCAATGGCAGATACAATAATTATAAAGATTGATAATTGATTTATAATAGGTTTAATTTCTTTTTCTACTATTTCGTAAGGTACTTCAATGGCAATTTTCCATGACGTTCCAGGAATCAATCTATAGTAGTAGATTGTTTCTACACCATCATGGTCTGCTCTAAATACACCTGTAGCACTTTTACGTATTTTATCCAGTACTGCAGTTTCTGTTAACTCCCCTACATTTTCTCTAATATTATCTTCTTCAGCTACTGTTACAGTCACTGTGGATACCGCATCTGTCTCATTAGTATCAGTAGTTGTCTGTATGGATTTCACTTCTTCATTCTTATTAGCTATTATCTGTCCATTATTACCTACTACGAAAATTCCTTCCTTACCTTCATATAGATTAATCTCTTTAATATGTGTATGCACATCTTGTAAAGAAACGTCTAATGCGATTACACCTACTATGTTCCCTTCTCCGTCAGTTAGTTTCTTTGAGAATGTAACTACCTCTTTTCCAGTAACTACATCATCATATGGATCCGATAAATAAATTTCCTCAGTTGTTAGCGCCTCTTTATACCATTCCATTTGTCTAATATCTATACTCTCATCTACCTGATAATCTGCTTTATTTGCTATCAGTGTATTATTTTCATATCCTACATAGATTAATATAACGTCATCATCTACTTTAAGGTTGTTAAGCTGACTTCTAACAGATTCCTCATCCTCTAGAGGTTTAATCATTTCACTTGCTATCTTCGTCTCTTTAAGTTTATAATCTACCCAATCATTTACTAAGGATGCTCCGGATACAACATCTATTTGCAACTGCTTCTCAACTTTCAATTCTGCCTGCTCTCTAATAGCGTTGATTACTACTAATGCAATGGTTCCTATAATAGCAATCTGTACTATCAAAAATGATATAAGCACTAGCTTTGTGAAGTTTAAAGTCTTTACCTTTTTGATTCTTGCCTTTATTGCACTTTTAATTTTATTCATGCGCTGCCTCCTGATATTTTTAGTCTAACTACATATCTATATCTCTAAATAGCTCCACAATTGTATATTTCAACGGCTCCTTCCATTTAAAGATTTCCATCATTGTTCTCATTAAATTTTGAAGCTCTTCCCCGATATTAATCCCTTTTAGTTGTGTAACGTATTAAGAGCAACATCTAATGCACTATGCTTACTTTCCTTAAAGAGAAAAACTATTGAATCATACAAAATGTTGAACCTATTTTTCAAAAAAAGACTGAGTTTTGCTTGATGAGAATCATACTTGTAATTTTGGAAAAGATTTGACCCTATAAATAGAAAAATAAGGACTTAAAATCAAATACACCCATGACTTTTATTTATTCTATAGCAGAATACCATATTACTCCATAAATATACAAGTATCTACATATTATTATTTTTTTCAACATTATATTTTAATATCCCCTACTAAGTTTGCTATATTTAAATCATAGTTATATATCCTCAAGTTCAACTTGTATTTATATTCCAACTTATCCTTTTTCAGTATCATGTATAAGAGCGTCAAAGCAATAACTATTTAAGAAATAATATTTTTACCGGAGAATTGTTAACCTGCTATTGACATGCATTGCATATAACTGTTATATATTAAATAAGGTATAAAACCTTTTCATTATTCCTTTATCCCCATTATTATATAAAATTAGCATTTATAAATTTTATATCCGCTCATACAATCCTCAGGAGGTACAAACCAATGACAAAGTCACATTTTATCCGCAAGAATGATGAAATTGCAAACAAATCCACAACCAAAATTTTATTTACTTTCACTTTAGCTTTTCCAGCTTTAATTTTACTTGGTTGGTTAGGTATATTTTACATTGATAATCTGGTCAATTTAATTATGTACTGTCTAATTGGAACCATATCTACCATCTCCCCTTTCATACTAAGAAAGATAGGTGTAAACAGTCAATTTCTAAAATATTATACAATTGCTATGGCCGGGGTAGCTATAGGTATCCTCAATTTAAGCGGCCAGATAGATATCTATATAGCCTTAATATTACCTATTGCAATGAGTTGCATTTACTTTGATAAAAAGCTTACTATAATGGCTTCCTTTTTTCAGTGCTTAATTATTGCTATTACAAATTATCCTAAATTAACATCAGATCCTATTTATGCTGATGACCCCTTTGGCCATTATGTAGCTGATACAATAGGATTGATCCTAGAAGTAATCATTCTATCTGCAATTTTCATATGGATAGCCAATAGAACAAGAAACATTCTTAATGATTTATCCAAAACAGAAGAGCAATCCTTATTATATATTGATAAATTGCAAGGTGTTATGAATAGTTCCAAAAATGCTTCTGAAACTCTTTCCACTTCTGTAAAACAGCTTTTACAATCAATCGAACAAGCTACTGCCTCAAATGAAAATATTAATCAAAATGCGGATAGTGCATCCTTAGGATGCGAGCAAAACTTACAATACATAGAAAATACCAATACTACTGTTGCAAATATATCAGATGCTCTTGAATCCATCTCATCTAAAACTCAGAAATTATCCGAAATATCTCAAAATACATCTGCAGCAACAGAAGAAAACGAAAAAATAATTAACCAAGCGATAAGCTACATGGAAGAAATTGAATTGTCTACAAATCAAAATAAAATTATCATAAATAGTTTAAGCTCTAGATCAGAGGAAATTGGTAGGATTATAGAAATTATTACCTCTATAACAGAACAGACCAATCTTCTAGCATTAAATGCAGCAATTGAATCCGCAAGAGCCGGTGAACATGGTAAAGGTTTTGCGGTAGTATCTGATGAAATCAGAAAACTTGCTGAAAAATCATCAACTGCAGTGAAAGATATTTCAAACCTCATAAGTCAGATACAAGAAGATACTACTAAGGCTGTAAATTCCATAGATCAAAGTTCTTCAACCATTAAATCAGGAATTGATTTAGTTAAAAATGTAGGCGAATCTTTTAAAAAATTAAAAAACTTACAAGAAACTTCCAGTAAAGAGATTAGGGAGATTACCATGAGCAGTAATCAATCTTCAAAATATGGACATGAAATTGTCCAAGTTATTTCTAATACAAAATCAATTACATCTAAGTCACTTGAACAGATAAAATCAATTGCATCAGATACATCTGTTCAGGCATCCGTTATGCAAGAAATATTATCTTCATTTAACATAATTTATAATACTGCTGATGATTTGCTAAATTTAAGTAAGAGTGTTACCCTCTGATCTTTACATAGTATAAATAATACTCCGCGAAAATAGACTTTATTTCATGTAGTTTCTTATTGCTAATATCCTAACTGCTTGCTAAATATCAAGGGAAAAGATTTTAATTTTAGGAAAAATACAAAATAAGTCTCATGAATAATATGTTATAAAAATACCAAAAGGCACCTGCCTACACATGATAGGCAAGTGCCTCTTATTAGTATCTTTAAGTATGTTTATCTTCGTTCCTCTGAATTCTTTTTACCATAAAGCATTGTAAATCCAACACTTGCTAAGCCCGTAATCATAAGTAATGACCAAAGCCAAAGATCATTGGTGTCTCCGGTCTTTGGAGCTGATGTGTCCTTAATATTATCCTGGCTGGACTTGTCCTGATAAACAATAGCATATGTTGAGAAGCGATCTGAGTCAAATGTTAATCTATATTTTGAATCTAACCTTCCATCAAGGTAATCCGCCCTTCCTTCATGAACACGAACAATACCAAAGCTTCTATCTAGCTTCCGTAAATCCTCTGGAATAGTAATTGTAATCTCTACCTTTCCATTTGGAACCTCTTTAACCTTTGCCACATCACTTCCGCCTATCTGCTTCCAAAGATTAATATCTAGATAAGTTCCTACAGTAAAGTCTTTTGGCATTTTATTTTCTACAGCCTTCTTATCAGATTGACTAACAGTTAAAGATAAATCCTTAACTTCAAGCCAAATATCAATGTCCTTACCTTCGGAAATAGCTTTCTTATCCTCATCTGTAAGTACTGCTCTCTTTATGTCATTGGCTGAACCAGAAAGTTGACCAGATCCGAAATTATCTTTTTGCTTTTCTTCAGGAACATTAACTATACCCTTTTCCTTTGTTTCTACTACATGTTTATTAGTATCTATTGGTACTACAAGCGAAGATTCATCTGCAATAACCTCTCCATCCTTGTCCAATTTTTCATTGCAAACATCACATGTCCAGTATTCTTTCATACCGGTTGCAGAGTTTGTTGCATCTACTTTTTCATGTTTAGTTCTATTTGAATGGGTACAATTCTCTCCTGTCAAAGTGACTATAATATTATAATCACTATAATTTGCTCCATTTTTACCAGTAACAGGGATTGTGATAGCATAATCTGTTCCATTTACTACGAAAGTAGAACCTTTATAAGTTAATTTTCCATCTGCAAGGGAAATATCATTGATTTCCTCCGAATCTGTCACAAGAATACCATAACTCATATTTGTTGGAATTGTAGGTAATATAACCTCTCCATAAGATGCATGTCCTGCAAGAATATTATCAGAAACTTCCTTAGCTCCAATATAATTTGCTTTTGTAATTGTAACGGTCACTGGGGTATCAAATACCTTGTCATTATGCTTAGCATCACCTACAACCTTGTAATAAACATTATATGTGCCAGCATTTGTTGCCGTTGGAATGTGATCCTTATAATCTCCATCTTTTGTTAAAGAATATTTTAAAATTCCCTGGCTGCTAGTGCCAGCTGTAACAAGTGCCTGTTCAGAACCATTATATGTCAAGTTTTTTGCTACAGGAGCTGTTGCCGTTGGATCACCTTTACTGATTGTATAATCTACACTTGCTGTTACACCCTCCACTGTTACTTTTGCAGTATATTCACCTACAGTAGTTGGAGCAGAAGCTAGTAGAGTGCTACCACTGTAATGCTCTACATCAGAAGCAGTTGGAAGAGTTAATCCAGCATTAGTCCACATATTCTGCTGCTCATCTGTTCCAATATTGATTGTAGCTGGACTACCGGAATAAGCTGGCATAATGGCGCTAAGTGTCAATGCCACTGACCTATCACTGCTTGTCAGATCACAAATATTATCTAAGTTTTCACAGGTTGCCTTAATGGTGTCATTGTCTGTGATTGTTTTGTCCAAACTATATGTGAAATTGTGGGTATGTCTGCTTGAAACTTCGCTTCCACACCCGCCAATACTCATGTATGCTTTAAAGCTCTTTGTTTCACCGGCCTTGATTGTTCTGTTATTCCATGCATATGAAATTGCGGCATCAAAGCTACCAGACTTGCTGTTTTCGGAATTATTAGTAAATATATTTTCCCATAATCCATCAATCAACTCCATATACTGTCCATACCAAAAATTATCAACATCTGTTCCACTGTCCATACCTTTTCCAAAAAAGTTGAACTGAGAATCCTTATCATTTCCAGGATTTTGATTTATCATTTTAAAGCCACTTCCGTCTTCAAAAGGTGTAATGAGTGCACAGTCGTCATTTCCGATTTGAACATCGGCACAGCTTCCAATAGAAAAGTCTTTTCCACATTTGCCTTGTTCTGAATAGTGTATATGATTTCCAATAATTTTCCTTCATTTTCAAAAGAAAAGGTGACCTTCACATTTAGGTTCTCATAATCTACACCCTCTGCACTGGCTTCTATTCGCCATATCTCACCATCACCAACCTTAATGCATGTCCAGAACCCACCATCACCACAAGTGGTTTGTAACCAGGAGTTAAGATGACCATAAATATCAAATGAACCATCAATTGTATATTTATATGCCATAATACCATTGTTGTCCGTAACATAACCATCGGGTAAATACTTGCTTCCGGCATATACCACAGTAGAAGTAAAAAACATAGTTGACACTATTAAGCAAATAGACAGAATCAGCGATAAGGTCCTTTTTGTAATTTTTTCTTTCATAGTATCCTCCTTGAGAAATATTTAAGATCAGTGCATTTTTAAACCATAAAGCTCAAAATTTTTTGCAAAAAACAAAATATGCGCATTGCTTCAACAAAGTAGTAGTAAAAATGTTGCAATACGCCACTATTTTGAAGAAAATTATATAAAGGCAATTGACAAAAATTCAAACACGGCTATGTTTGCTCCTTTAAAATTGTCAATACTTTATTGTTTGCCATCTCCGTTTGCTTATCTGTCAACTACTCAAATTAAGAAATTAAAAATTACTCCCCGAACATATGTTCGATACAATATTTTTAAGGTTTTCTCCTCAAAGCTCTACCATAGGTTAATGCCTATATGGCAGTGGCTTTTTCCATGGAGTTATAGCTCTGATTACATAAATAAATCTCTTATGCTAAATCTGGAGAAATAAACATTTGCTTATGATAACCATTAATGACCTTATAGCAGTGCTTGTACCCTGTGCCGCTTTTTAATCAAATATAATAAGGTGAACCCTAATGGATAGCACCTTTTGTATTATCATAAAATACACCGCTTTTATGTCAAAACATATATTCTTTTTATAATTCTAATAGAAAACCCCGCCACCTTCTTTAGATAGTATAGCCAGTTGCTATTTTATTTAGTGTATCATAAGTACCAATTCTCAGTCAATTTATTTTGCAGCTTTTGTCGAATCAAATTGTGCAGGATTACAATACATGTGTTAAAGCATCAAAAAATTAAAGCGAGAATAGCTCTCTTGTGTTATATTTGAATCACCACAAAGCAAAAACATAAAGGAGCATTCTCGCATGGCAAGTATAACACAAGATATGAGATTTCGTAAAGCTTTAATTTATTATGCAAAAACATATTGCTTCTAAGGCTGCAGGCCATTATAAAACCAATAGCCAATACGTCTATAGATGTAAACTTATCTCATCTTTTAAACCTAGTATTTCCAGCGTTATTATTATCTCTTTTCCAACATCAAAACCATAGTTTCCACGTTGGCCTTTAGAAGAACATGTTAAATAGATTTAAGGGGATTCAGATCCTTATTGCCAATAGCATTAACCGCTTTCCGCTTTTTTCTCCGAACTCGGTTTATATGCCGTTCAAAATCACCATTGCGCAGCAACTCAGCAAGGACCAGCTGCTCAAACACAGGTACCATACAAGAATAAAAGCCAAGTCGACGCTGAAAATCTTCCAGCAGTTTTTCCGGCAGAATCATATAACCGATACGTATGGACGGGGCAATAGTTTTTGAAAATGTATTGACATAAACCACATTGGAATCGGTGGTTATGGAAAAGAGAGAATCCTCTGGCTTTTTAGAAACAGTTAGTTCAGAATAATAATTATCTTCAATAATAAAACCATCTCTTTGCTTCGCCCAACGAAGGTATTCATGTTTCTTTGATATACTGGCGGTAATACCGCTTGGAAAACTGTTAAAGGGAGTAACATGCAATATGGTTGCATCTGTTCGGTCCAACTCTTTTGAAAATATGCCGTCCTGACTCATCGAAAGCATATCGCATTGAATGCCCATCGCTTCATAGACTTTCCTGATCTTATCATATGATGGCTGTTCAAGGGCAAATTTTTTCATGTTTCTAAAAAGCTGGGTAATCAGGCCATAAAGGTATTCTGCACCGGATCCCACAATAATTTGTGATGGCTTTACGAGTATTCCGCGGCTTCTTGCCAGATATGAACAAATTTCCTTTTTAAGTTCATCACATCCGCTGTTTGGAGATTTTATAAAAATCCGATTTCCGTAATAAGACAATACTTTTCTCATGGTTTTGGCAAATACCGAAAAGGGAAAATCCCCCACACTGCTGGATTGTGGCTGGATTTCAGGAAAGGTACTGCTATGCAATACCGGAGTTCCATGGAAATCAGATTTATGATAAATAACGAAACAGCCACTGCGCTGGCGAGTTTCAATATAACCTTCTTCACTCAGTAATGCAATTGCGTGCTCAACGGTAACAACACTTACACCAGTCTCCTCAGCAATGGTCCGCTTTGAAGGAAGACGGCTTCCATAAGGATAAACTTCAGATATAATATCCTGCATAATTAATTTATACAGCTGAATATAAGCAGGTACCGATGATCTGGAATCAATATGATAGTTCATCTGGTTATATAAAATTCTCCTTTCCTGGTTATTTTTATAATATCAGTTTTATTGTATTCTTTATTTACAGATTTGTAAAGAAGACATTCACTTAAAAAAGATATAAAAATTAATAGGATATTTAATAAATCAGTAAAGGGGATATGTAAACATGAACAAAAACTGTAACACCACTGTCAAGTTGACAGTAACCGCCATGTTTATGGCAATGAATATTGTACTTAGTTCTTTCGGCATACCGATTCCCGGTGGGCATCTATATTTTAATAACATAGTTATCTGCCTGTCATCAATCTTGATAGAGCCATTGCAGGCATTTGTAGTAGGCGGTATTGGAGCCTTTATCGGTGATTTTCTGTTCTACCCTGCACCGATGTTTGTTTCCCTTGTTACTCATGGCTTACAGGCTGTTGCAATTTCATTATTTTCCCACAGATTTTTGAAAAACAACCCACGCCTTGCATCTGGAATAGGCGTTGCTGTCGGTGCTCTCATCACTACCGTTGGGTATTCACTGGGAAGAGCTTTCGTTTACAGTACTCCGGAGTATGCTTTGATGAATTTACCTTTCCAGATACTTCAGGCCATGTTCAGTGCCGTGGTTGGTATGTTGCTGTGCTGGAATTTCGGAATTCATAAATTATATACCAGGATAACAAATTCTAAACATACTTAATTTTTAGCCTCCCTTGCAAGTTCAGGTGCATATCATGGCTTTAGTTGAATTGTTAGAGGGTTCTATATACATCTATAGTGCAAACAAAGGCAGACATGGAATAAAAGGAGTAGGGGTAGCTTTTTATATTGAACCTTTGACTAATTAGATACCAATTAAGAGAAAAAAAGTTGATTCAGAAACAGGTTGTTAAAAATGTGGTGTCGCAAAACTACTCTTTGAGTAGTTTGTGACACCCTATTTTTGTTAAAAAAAATAAGTGCCACAGCCCTCAGACTGTTGATTCAGAAAGGATGTTTAATACAGAAAAGAGGTGTTGTAATATTTTATGGAAAGAATTTCACAAACAAGAGTGCAGAGAAACTAGACCAATTACCCAAAACACACCACAAAACATCTGTTACTTTAATGTTTCTAATTTCTAAGCACCTTCTGATCCAGACGATAAAAACTATTCTATCTAAACTACTGTCTTCTAATATTTAATCTAATCTATCAACTCACCTCTATCATTTTTAAGGCAGTTGATATGTTACCGCAAGCAATAGAAAGGATATAAGCTATGTAGTTACGTATAAAATACTTGAATAGAAGTCAAATAAAAGAGAGCGCCTGTTGCAGCTCTCCTATATACCTAAGGTTTGTATTCACTTTAAAATCTTTAATTAGAAATTTATCGAAAGCATTCTAGTAAATTATATGATTACTATAGATTATACCGTTTTTAATAATTCAATTGCTCTTTTATACAGCGAGTCGTATTCACAGCCACAACTTCCACAATCTCTATCAGCTTGTTCTATTGCTGCAAGCAATTCTTTTACAAAAAGTTATTGACGATCATCTTGCCAATCTAAAAGAAAAGATTGATAAAGGCTATGTATACAAACGAAGAAAAAAAGCAACTACTAAACATAATGATGATAGCTATACCAAGAGTAGACCTATATCATGAAAATCTTAATTCAACTCTATTTTTTTACTGAGGTAATAGGGTAGTAAATCTGCTCTATTACCTTATATATAAAAACATAAATGAGATATGATAAAATGCCCGGAATGTATAAACGGGGACAACTATTAGTATTATTATTTTAACACTGCTAAAATAAATGTAACCTATAAGAAAATATGTAGTAAAGTTGGAAGCACAAAGTTAGAAACTGAAAAGGTACTAAAAGCAGGCATAAAGAGTTTGAAGATACTGGAATCTCTAAAGCTGATAATAATATTAGTGTTAATGATTACTTTGATTTCTGGTATAAAATCTATGTACTTATTAACTATAAATATAATACTCAGAAAGCTTACAAGGTAGTTATTGAAAATCACATAAAATGTGCCTTAAAAGCTGCAGTACATCCATATCAATACATTAAAGAAAATCCTATGCAATACATCAGATTACCTAAAGATGATAAAATCAAAGAAGATGAAGAAGCTCTAAAATAATTGCCGTTGAATGGTTAAACAGAATAATAGAACGGTTCCATTTTGGTAGTTATTTTTATATACCACTGAAGATTGCTTTTCACACTGGACTAAGAGCTGCAGAAGTATGTGGTCTTACTTGGGATTGTATTGACCTAGAATATAAAGTTTTGAAGATAGAAAAAATTCTTATTGGAAAAGGCAACGGTGTTTTTGAATTTGGTACTCCTAAAACTAAGAGTTCCAGGAGAACTATGTAATTGCTAACACCTTAGTGTCAATATTAAAGAGACATAAGACCTTCCAAAATGAAAATAAGTTAAAGTATGGCAAGTATTATAAAACATCTAACTTTGCTTGTACTAAAGAGAATGGTGAAACCATAACTACTGATACATTAAAGTATTTAAGCAGAGTAGTAAATTATGAGATAGGATTTGTCTTTAACTTTCACTCACTAAGACATACCCATGCTACTAGAAGCAGAAGCAAACATCAAAGACATACAGATGAGACTAGGGCATATCAGACTTGCCACAAGCATGGATACTTATTCTCTTCTAACAGATAAATGAAGCAAAATACAGTAGATATTTTTGAAAGTTTAGTAGCCAAAAATAATTTGCTACCAAAGCCGTTTCATTGGTAGCAAATTCGTAGCAAAACCTTTATTTGATTATTTATAATTTCCTCTAATCGGTGATTTTTCTATGAAGTTTAACAACACTCTCCACATGGCTCGAGAGGACAGAATGAATGTCATTTGAGTATGTCCGTTCTCGGGAACATATCCACTGCGTTTTTAACACTATCGGTAGACGGGAACATGTCGACTTAGCAAAATCAAATAAAGAAAATCCCATATCACGCTCTTTCACTTACAATTTTCCCAATAATAAAAATAAATAAGACGATTATTGCTGCTAACCATAAAGAAATACTCACTACAATAGTTCTAAAGTATATGCTATTCAATATTATTACAGCAAAAATAACTGCAGCAATAAACCACGTTTTCAAATAAGAGACTATTTTCTTATCTTTCTTTGTGTCAAATGCTGTTTTAGTGATAACCCATATAACCACATTTGCTATGAGGATAATTGCAAGTGCATTTATAATGTCCCCAACTGTTAAGATAAAATTAAACTCATCTTCTTCTGAAATGAGGCTAGTTATCAGGTTTTTAGTTAAAGCAATAACACCTAAAATCCATAGTGCATTAAGAGACGTACCTACAAATTCCATCATCTTATCTTTTTTTGTCTTCCTAGGCATAGCTTCGATAATCTCATCACAGATTTTCTTATATCTACCTCCCATGACCTTTTTAATATTATCGCCTCGTTGCTGACCATCTATAATTAGTTCAATAATATCTTCTCTTACAACTTCTTGATTATAATCTGTTAAATCAGAACCTCGTAAGTAGACAACCATATTTGTATAAATTTCTTTGTTTTCATCGAAAATCGCTTTTTCCCTACTATTATTTTTCTTTAATAATTCCTTTGCTAGTTTATTCATTATCTTGCCCTCCCATTAATAATTGATTAACCGCGTGATCTAGTTCTTGCCAATTATCTTTAAACTGGTTTAGCGTAGCAACTCCTTTTTCAGCTAAGTGATAATATTTGCGTTTTGGTCCGCTATTAGAGTCTTGTAAAGTAGCTTTTACAAGTCCATTTTTCTGCAAGCGTAAAATAATAGGATATATTGTTCCTTCAGATATTATTCCAAATCCATATTCCTCTAACTGTTTTGAGATTTCATATGCATAGGTCTCTCGTTTTCGAATTATTTCTAAGATGCATCCTTCTAACACACCTTTTAGCATTTGTGAAGGAATCATAATAAAGCCTCCTTTACGGTACCTTGTAATACAATATTCTATTATATTGTATTGCAAGATACTGCCTTTGTCAAGCATCTTTTCTCCCACTCTAAATGATGATGTCCTTCTCAATAAATTGATTTTCTGATGAGCTATTAATAATACTTTCTATTAAAACAAAACCGCCAACCAAGAGAATTTTTCTCCTGATTGGCGGTCAGCTCAATATCTTATATCTCTATATCAATTTCAACGCCTGACTTGATTTCAAATATCACCGCATAACCATAATACTAATAATAATCACCAGTTTTTACATCTATTCTATCTCCACAACCCTATGGATGTTATCTATTATGTCAACTCGACCCCACTTCATTTTTCAGTTCTTTTTCTATCCCTCGATATGTTCCCACGAACGCATTTTTGTACTTTCGGCCGAGTAGACAAGATAGATGTAATCCACCAAACCTAGCAAAATTAAGGCTTACACTGGACTTATGTCAATATAGTAGACACAAATAATTGAACTTTTTTATGCAGGCAGTCTTGCAATATCTTCACACTCTTGAGGAGTGATATAACCAATGCTACTGTGAATTCTTTTTCTGTTATACC
>Ga0209537_1002937_pt1 | contig 16282 bp, 16 predicted proteins | sample BioPla4DNA1_FD_187698 | JGI IMG/M metagenome (GOLD analysis project Ga0209537, IMG submission 187698) | Biogas fermentation microbial communities from Germany - Plant 4 DNA1 (SPAdes) (version 2) | ecosystem: Engineered > Bioreactor > Anaerobic > Digestate | place: Bielefeld, North... | reverse complement strand
AGGCAATGGAGGCTGAAGCTCCAACTCCTGCTGCCACGGCACATCCACATACTGGAGATAGGCCTCCTGTAAATACCTTTATATAGGCAGTTAACAAATGGCTAAAGGCTAAAGTCCTGGCTAATTTTTCATCATCACAGCCTATATGCCGGCAAACTACGACTGGAGGTATTATGGCTATAATTCCATGATTTCCACTACCTGCACTACTCATAACAGGCATATTTAAACCTGCCATTCTAGCATCACAGGCAGCTGCTGTTAAGGCTTTAGCCCTGTTGATTATATCATCTTGCAGTATATTTTCTCGGATTAGCATGTCCATAGCAGCCCCTAAAGCAGGCCCCGGTTTTTCCTTTAAACCAGCCTCAGCCATATTCATGTTTAATTTTACGCCTTCAAGTAAAAATTTAATATCTTCGTAAGCAATATTTTCAATAAACTTCCTGATATCTTTTATGCTTATATCCTTCATGTATTCATTACTAGTGACATCTTCCTTATCCTCTTCCAGATCCTTATTTAAAAGGACTTTACCATTTGCTTCTAAATACACTATATTAGTATGATTCCTTTTAATTTGGCAGATACTTTCTCCCCTATCTGTATTTATTTTTGCTTCAATATAGAAATTGCCTTTTTTGTCTTCTATTTCTACACTAATTAAATCCTTATCTACTAATTCCCTTGCCTTATTAATCGCTTCATCATTTACATATCTAAATACTTCAAGTTCTAAATTCGGGTCTCCACAAGTTATTCCAAGGGCTGCAGCAAAAACCAGGCCTACTTCCCTAGTACCAGGTATGCCTACCCCCATGCCATTTTTGAAAATATTAGGACTTACTTTTACCTCAACCCTTTTGATATCTCCTTTTATTAATTCATAAGCTTTAGATACTGCTAAACCTACTGCTACAGGTTCTGTACATCCTAAAGCTGGTTTTACTCCATTTTTTAAGCTATTCAATAATAATTCCCATAATTCGCATGGAAGAGTGTCTTTTTCCCTCTTCATATTAATCCCTCACTCTCATTTGGGTATTGTACAAATATATATTGCAACATTCATGCCAAGATTTAAAAATTTGCAAAATAATTTATTAAATATTTTTAAACCTCCTATACTTGTATTTTCTTTACATGAAACCATGAAAGATAATGTTATATAATGGAAAAAATACTAGATTTTTTATACAGAAAATAAAAAAATTTTCATGTTTGAAAAATATTTTTCAAACATGAAAATTATTTATAATAATCATTAATCTTTCTATACAAGGTAGTTAAACCTATATTTAATTTTTCAGCTACTTTCCTCTTGCCTTCAACTGTATTGCCATATTTGTCTAACATTTGCTCAATTATCTTCTTTTCAAACTCTAATTTTAAATCTTCTAGGGAGCTCTCCCTATTTGTAGGCAAAACTTTAATATTTGAGCCTGTTTTTATGAATTCTTCCAAAAAGTATTCCGGTAGATCTTCCAGTTTTATATATTTGTCCTTAGAAAAACATACACCATATTCTAATACATTTTCCAATTCCCTTATGTTTCCAGGCCAATGATATTGCTTAAAGGCAAGCTTTACCTCTTCTGATAACTCCTTCTTTTCAACATTCATTCTATAGCATAGCTTGTCTAAAATGTGGTCTGCACATAGTAATACATCATCTTCCCTATCCTTTAAATCCGGAAGCTTAATAGGTATTACATTTAATCTATAAAATAAATCTAGTCTGAACTTGCCTTCATCTACTAATTTTTTAAGATCCTTATTAGTAGCTGCTATAACCCTAATATTTACATATACAGGCTTAGTCCCACCAATTCTGTCTATGGTTCTTTCCTGAAGAACCCTTAATAGTTTGGTCTGAGCATATAAGGGCAATTCTCCAACTTCATCCAAAAATAGGGTACCATTGTGGGCCAGCTCTATTTTTCCTTTTTTACCTGTATTGCTGGCTCCGGTAAAAGCACCTCTTTCATATCCAAATAACTCCGATTCTATCAAGGTTTCAGGTATACTACCACAATTAATTGCTACAAAGGGCCCATCCTTTCTCAAACCTTCATTATGGATGGATCTTGCAAACAATTCCTTGCCGGTTCCACTGGCTCCCTGAATTAAGACTGTTGAATCGGTGGAAGCTGCAATTTTTGACTTATTAATAGCTTCCAATATGGCCCTGCTTTTTCCTATGATATTTTTAAATTGAATCTTCTCCCTATTCTCATAAGTTTTAGCTATATTTATAATATCCTGCATGTACTCGAATGAAATCATTAAGGAAAATCTATTATCTCTTAATCTTAACTTATTTATACTGTATTTTACCCTAACTTCCTTACCATTTATTTTCCATATATCTACCAGGTCCTTATTACCCGTATCTGCTAATTTTATATTGCTTATAATTTCAAATATATTCCTATTGATTATCTTTTGACTGGATATATTTAAATTTAAGGTATCTAAGGCCTTACTATTGATGTGTATAATCTCATTATTGGAATTTAATATTATGATGCAAGTATTTAGACAATTTATTATTTCATTGACTTCTGCCACATCATTTATTAACTTATTAGCAATTTTTATGTTAAATATCTCCCTTTCTACAATGGCAGCAGTTTCCTTTAACATATTAAAATATTCATTTCTTCTAAATCTCATATTGTTAGCCTGTTCAGCATTAAAAGAAGCAAAGCTAATTACTCCTATTACCTCATCCTCCAATTTAATGGGATAAGACATATTGGAAAATTCATAGCAATTCTCCTTGTTTGAGCAGGTTGAACAATACTCATCCCTGGTTAAATTGATTATGGGTTGGCCTGTCTCTACTACTTTTGCATATAAGGAGTCCTCAGCACAGTTTTCATCTAATTTGCTGCAAAAATCTCCTGTGCCTACAATTCTGGTTAGATTGCTATCAGCAATAGCTACTTCCACATTCATTACAGATGCCATGGTTTCAGCTAAATTTTGCATCTTGTTTTTTATCAATCGCAAATATGACATAAGATCACCCAAGCCTTAAAATGAAAAACTACTATCAAGTATTAGTATATAATAATTGTTAGTATCTTTCAAATATATTGCTGAAGACCCCATCACAAATCCTATTTGCTCCACCCTTCATATATATTTCATAATCTTCTTCAATTTGTATTTCCATTTCTCCCCCTTCAGTTTTTACATGTACAATATTGTCCAACCTTCCTAATATATTGCCAATGACTGCACTGGCACAGGATCCTGTTCCGCAGCCTAAGGTCCTCCCTGCTCCCCTTTCCCAGGTGTATATATTTATATTATTTCTATCAATTACTTCTACAAAATTAACATTGGTCTTATTGGGAAAGAGGGAATGGGTCTCTATTTTTCTTCCCAGACAATTTATATCTACATTCTCAATATTATCTACAAATATAACTGTATGGGGTACTCCTACCTGGACTGAAGAAAATATAATTTCCTTTCCATCTATTTTTATTAACTCATTTATAACCCTGTCTTTATTTATATTTACAGGAATATCCTTAGGATTTAATTTAGCTTTGCCCATATTTACCCTTACAGCTTTAACCTTGTTATCCTCATCTGTTTCCAGCCAGAGCCTTTTTATTCCAGCCAATGTTTCTACGGTAAATACTTTTTTATTAATTATGCCTTCCTCATACACATATTTAGCAAAACACCTGATACCATTGCCACACATTTCACCTATGGAACCATCAGAATTGTAGTATATCATTTTTATATCTGCCATATGAGAATTCTCACAAAGGAGTATGCCATCAGCCCCAACGCTAAAATGCCTATCACAGACCTTTATTGCCAGATTACTATAATCCTTTATCTGATATTTAAATCCATTAAAGATTACAAAATCATTCCCAGCAGCCTCCATCTTTGTAAACTCCACTGTATTATTCCCTCCATTTTCCTTATTAAAATTAATATAATTAATATGATTATCCCATTGAAAATAGTAGGGAAAGTTAATAAAAAAGGCTATTTCAAAGTGATATATATATCACTTTGAAATAGCCTAATACTATTGCACATACTCTACTGGAGGTATTATACCTGGTGTAACATATGCGATGAACAATACTACTACTATTACCATAACCAGTAGCATTAAGAAATATTTTATGGTGGATCTTAAAATATCACTTTCTTTTCCTACTAAGCCTGTAGGTGCTGATGCTACAACTATAGATTGAGGTGATATTAGTTTACCCATACAAGCACCAAGTATTTGGGCTGATACAGTTAATATTGGATTTACACCTATTTGCTCCGCTGTTACAACCTGTAGTTTTCCAAACAAGGAGCCTGATGATGTAACTGAGCCTGTAAGGAAGGTTCCTAGTCCACCTATAACAGGTGAGAATATAATAAATAATGATCCAGTAGCAGCAAAGGCTAAACCATAGGAATAGGACATACCTGAATAATTAGCTACATAAGCTAAACCAATAACGCTTGCCATGGTTATTAAGGAGTATTTTAACTGCTTTAAGGTCTTTACAAATACTTTTGCTGCTGTGCTTGCATTCAACTTAAGAATAAATACGGAAATTATTGCTGATATAAACAAGGCAGTACCTGCTGCTGCTAAATAGTCAAATTTATAGCTAGCTGCATATAGTGTAGGCTCTGGTACTATAGGAGCCGTTCTATATACTATACCATGTAATCCTGGCCATTCTTCAATATTTATAAATAAATTATTTCTAGCTACAAAATCCTTAAATGGTGCTGAACTCCATATATACATAACTATCATAATTGTTAAAAATGGAGCCCAGGCCAGGAAAACTTCTTTACTGCTATGGGCTTGAGCTGCTGCTTGAACTGTAGTGGGATTTCCAACTACTTCAGTAGTACCTTCTTCTTCATCATAATCAAACTTCCAAATTGTCTTGGCTGCCAAACCCTTAAAAATCCAATTAATACCACTAATGAACCTATTCCACCAAGTATTGATGGTAACTCTGCACCTATATAATTAGATACCAGTAAATAAATAATTCCAAAAGAACCACCTGCTACTAATGCTGCTGGCAATACTTCCTTTGTCTTCTTCCAGCCTACCATTACCACTAGCATGAATACAGGTATAATTAATGAGAAAACTAACATTTCTCTACCAACCGCCTTGGCTAATGGGGCTAAAGCAAGTTCTGAAACCTTTGCAGTGGTTATGGTTGGTACCCCTGCTGGACCAAAGGGAACTGGTGGAACGTTTGCAATAAGACATAAAATAGCCGCAGTCATTGGTTTGAATCCTAAACCTATTAACATTGCTGCAGCGACTGCTACAGGAGCTCCCTGACCAGATACACCCTCTATGAAGTGTGAAAAACAATAAGCAAACTGCAGATATTATAATCCATCCTAATGGCATTAAACCATTAGCAACACCAAGAAAGGCAGCTGATATGGCAGCACCTATAGGCATTTTGTATAGGACAACAGCTACTATAATAGCTATACCTAAGGTACAACATCCAGCAATATATCCCTTCATTCTTTTAACAGCTAATGCCCAGAATAGGAATACTACTGGAATTGCAGCCACTATAGCCGTTAGATAAATATTGTCGGCTAGTATGGAATAATTATGATGAAACATATGGAACCCACCTTTTTAAAAAATTTATTTAAAATAATTCTATGTCCCAGGCAAAGCCTGGTCTGCTTTAAATTATTTGTTTTCTTTGTCGTATAATATAATTGCAATATATTCCAGGTTGGTGTCTCCAATGTTTTCTATTGAATGTGATTCACCATTTCTGCATAAAATTGAATCTCCAGGTTCCAAAACGTATTCAGTTCCGTTATGGTTAACTAAGGCTTTGCCTGAAAGGATGTAATATACTTCAAAATCTCCATCATGCTTATGATAGCCTATTGAACTTCCTGGAGTTAGCATACTTTTAGCAAACAATCTACCAGCCCCACATGCATCCTCATTGTTTAAAAAGTGAGTGTTTGTTAAAGTTCCCTTCCCCCCCAGGAAATTTTCATGTACTAAAACCTTCATGTCCTTACTTCTTAGTAGCATAAAAAACCCCTCCCTTGTTTGTTAATTAATTAACATTTTTTTATAAAAAATTAAATTTTATTTCTGGTATATTAGGTCAAAAATTTCAATAAAATACCATATAGATGGTGAAAACCTTTTCCTTTGACCTATTTTAAACTTCCTTATATATCCATTTTGCAGCACCCTAGGATTTTTGTTAATATTAATGCTTTTATATTATTAAAAAGGTTGATTATTTAATACTGGTAAAAATCTTTTTATTATATTGATATCTATGTTAATATTATAACTCTAATGGATAATTATGTCAATGTTAAATTCTAAATAATCCAAAAACAGGACCCTTTATCCCAAACCTAAGGGTCCTGTGCTCAATTTTTATGAATTCAATAATTTTAGTATATTTCTTACTTGTATTTCTACACCTACTTTTAAACAATCCTCATCTATATTAAATTTACTGCTATGAAGTGGATGTAGGATGCCCTTCCCTTCATTTCTGCATCCTAAACTAAAATAACAAGCCTTTCTGGCCTGTGAAAAGTAGGCAAAATCTTCTGCAAAAAGGGCTGCATGGGGAAAAAATTTAACATTTTCCTTCCCTACTACTTCCTCCAATACCTGTACTACAGAATCTACTATTTCATCATTATTTATTAAGGAAGGATAGCCTTCCTCAATAATAACTTGACCGTATCCTCCATAGGCCCTGCTAATATCTTCTACTATACTTATGATCCTTTCTTTAAAATACTTTCTAATATCTTCATCTAAGGTCCTTAAAATACATTCCATTGTAACCTCTTCAGGAATAATATTTCCCTTAGTTCCTCCGTGGATACTGCCAACAGTAAATACAGTGGCCTCTTGAGGGGATATATTTCTGCTAACAATTGTTTGGAGTGCCATAATTATATTGGCTGAAATAACTACTGGGTCTACGGCTATTTCTGGATTAGCACCATGGGCAGACTTACCTTTTACAACGATTATAATAGTATCTGAAGAAGCATTCACCTTTCCATATTTCAACTGTACCACACCAGTATCTATATTGGGAGATACATGTAGACCTAGCACAACATCTACATAAGGCTCCTCAAGACACCCTTCCTTAATCATTCTTTCTGCTCCACCTATTGTTTCTTCTGCAGGTTGAAAGAAGAATTTAACATTTCCCTTTAATTCCTCTTCCATGGATTTTATAATTTTGGCAACCCCTAATAAAATTGCAATATGGGCATCATGGCCACAGGCATGCATTACACCTTCATTTGTAGATTTATAGTCTATTTCATTCTCCTCCCTAATAGGCAGGCCATCAATATCTGCCCTAAGTCCTATGGTTTTTCCATCTTCCCTTCCCCTTACTATTGCAACAACCCCAGTTTCGGCTATACCCTTTTTATATTCGATTCCCCATAAATCTAAATACTTACATATTCTTTCCATGGTTTTATATTCTTTACCACTAAGCTCAGGATACTTATGAAATTCTCTTCTAATACTTATTATTTCATCACTGATGCTTTCCACCTTCTTCTTTATGTCCACTTTCTCACCTCTTTTGATTTTTCCTGCATATACTTACAATAGCAAAATCAGGTTCCTTGCAAGGTAACCTGATTTTATACCTTAATACCTTTCATTTATATATTCATCTATGAGGGATTTTTTCTTTCCTTCTATAAACACTCCTTTTTCTCTTAATATATTTAATAACCATAAACTTTTGGAGTGAAATATGGCTTCTTCATAATCTAAAAGGACAATTTCATATAGTTTATCCCTTAAGTATTTGGATTCTACCTGTATGAAATAGGCCTCCACATTTTTGAATTCTAAAAATCTTAATAATTGCAGTGTGGCTCTATCCTTTAGATGGTAATAATCATTTCCCAGCTTTTTATAGTAGGTATAGTATTTATCATGTTTTCCTGCTCTTTTAATATCCTTGGCCAACATAGTATAGTATTTGGCCAGTGAATTGTAATACTGGTAATTATACATCCCCTTTTCATAGCTATCTATTTTGGTAAAGGGCTTTAAGTTCATTCCCTGAAGAAAGTTAAAATTATATTCTAAAAATTCCTTTTTAGATATATCCCCATTGGCATACTGTATTATTAGTGATGATCTATTCTCAAAAAAAGTATTAAAAATGCTTTTACTCTTATGAAGTTCCAATTGTAACACCCTATCTAATTATAAATTTTAAATAGATTATACCATAAAATATGTATTTTTTCTTTGCTAAATATGCATAAGTTCTTTTTAATTACAGAAAATAAAAAGGCAGGAAGTCCTGCCTTTAGCTCAGTGCCAATTGGTGGCAATTGTCCTGCAGATGTTCAGGTACCTCATGAAACTCCAGGTCTAGGCCAATGTAGAATTTTGTATTAAATTCACTGCCAATGGTCTTTAATCTTTCAGTAAGTCTTTCCAGCTCTTCTGCCTTTAGGGATAAAATTTTATATATTCCATCTACATATATTTTTTCTATATCATAGTTGCTGGCTATAATTCCACACAAAAAGCCATAGAGTGCTTCAATATTGTCAATATGAAACTCCATGGCATTAATAAGCCTTACAGAACGGTCAAGGCTATATATATGTTTGTCATCAACATCAACAAATACAATATGCTCATTTCCCTTTCTTATATCCTCATTTGCATTATCAATAAGCCACTTAGTTTTGCCACTTCCCTTTGGACCTAAAACAAAATGAACCAAGAGAATCTCCCCCTTTACACTTAATTGGTAGTGTTAATATTCTACATACTTTCATTTTCTCCTTCATTTTTTTGTATCCATTTTAAAGCTTTTCCATTAAGATAATCACATTTAGCCCCCTGTCTGGTATTTCTTTTTATCATTTCTTCAACTATTTCATCCCTTATTTTCCACCAGGACTCATTCCAGTTTACAAATAAGGTATTTTCCTCTGGTGCCCTTCCTATAATTCTTTGTACAACTATATCTTCCTTTAAGTACTCTAAAAAGACAATTACCCTTTCTATATACTCCTCTTTAGATATCATATTTACTTTGTCTTCCTTATACATCCTTCCCAGTACCGTATTTTCTACTACATACAAGGCATGTAATTTAACCTCCTCCACATCTAAGGCTGAAAGAATCTTTGCATTTTCTACTACGTCTACCATATTGTCCCAAGGAAGATTTAGTATAAGATGGGCACAGGTCCTTAATCCAAATTTTTTATTTCTTAGAAGAGCATCTACAAATTCAGCTAAGGTGTGTCCCCTGTTTATTAGCCTTAAGGTATGATAGTTTACAGTTTGTAAACCTAGTTCTATGGTTATTTCTAAACTGTACCTTTCTTTAATTTCAGCTAGATACTTAAGATAGTCATCATTTATACAATCTGGTCTTGTGGAAATGGATATGCCTACTATATCTTCCATTATGGATTCCTTAATGTATTTTTTAAAATCCTCCAGGGGCATGTAGGTATTGGAAAAGCTTTGGAAATAGGAAATAAACTTTTTAGCCTTGTATCTTTTTTTAATATAAGCCATATTTCTTCTTACCTGTTCCCTGACAGGAAGTATATTGGGGAGGTTCTCAAAGGAACCTCCTTCTTCTCCACAAAATATACAGCCACCTCTACCAAGGCATCCATCCCTGTTGGGACAAGTAAGGGGTAGACTTATGGGCAGTTTATATACCTTTCCTCCAAATCTTTCCTTTAAGTACTTTGAATAAACATTGTATACTGTTATATCCATTTTAATCTCCTTTTCTATTTGTATAATCCTCTAATTTCTATATCATCTACATGGATAACAAATTGCACATCATCTGCATATAGTGGGTTGTAACTGTATATTAAAATATCATCATATACATATATTTCCCCACTATCACCTTCCTGTAAGCTTGACTTGTCTTCCATATCCTCATCTACTAAAAATATTATTAATGAAAGGAAGTCTTTATTATATGGATTTTCAGCAATAAACATTCCAGAAATTCCATCATTCTTTATGGATACCTTATTTATTTCTATGGTATCTGAAGTTAAATCTACTGGCAGGCTTTTTGACATATCCTTTATTAGACTGCTTTTTTCAGGATATCCTATTACAATTAGGTTGCTATTTTTATGTTCCCTAGTTAAATTTTCTTCCTCTACAAGATCTACTTCAATACCATAATTATAATTAAAGGTATCCATTATAGAGCTTATTAAGCCATCTACAGCATATGTATCCCTTTCATTTATATAACTTGGTTTTACAATTATTAAATCTTCACCTTCTAAAGCATCAAGTATAATACTTCCAATTACTAATCCATTTTGTTCTTCATAAGACTTCAGCCTTCTTATTTCCCATCTAATGTTGAAGACCTGTTCCTCTTCAGGGGTCAATATTATATTTTCAGGATAATAGTTTGGACTTGAAACTGCTTCATACATTATTTTTTCTACTTCTTCCCCTGCTATTTCTCCTATTATGCCCAGTAAATCATCTATGCTTGCATTTTTAAATAGATATCTTTCATAATAGGTCCTAAGTATTTCAACAAATTTATCTTCTCCAACCCTTTGCCTTAAATCCTCAAAGAAGGTGGCCCCTCTGCTATATATGGCTGTTGAATAGGCTCCCCAATCATAAAAGTCATCTACACTGCTATTTAAGGGGAGCAGACTTTCAGGATAAAGAAATCTTCTTATAGATGACTTAACACCATTTTCATGATATTCATCATATACCTTTTCAAAGTAATAAGCAGTTGTGAATACTGTCAGTGACTCATCTAAAAAGGGCTCACTGAATTCATCATTTCCAACGCCCACATACCACCACTGGTGAATAGCTTCATGAACTGCAGCCTCTATTAGCCAGGGAGCCTGGTCTTCAATATTTACTTCTTCGTATATTCCCATCCATCCCATTTGTATCACTTGAGGGTATTCCATGGCCCCACCGGAAAGGTAGGTTTCTGCTATTCTCAATTCACCATAGGGATACTTGCCAAAGGTTTTGTTCATAAATTCCACAGTTTTGGCTACCTCATTAAGCAATATTTCTGCAGATTTTTCATTTGAACCATATTGATGATCCAAATAATAGCAGCTTATTTTTATATCATCCACTTCCTTTTCCTTTACCTTATAGGCTTTACTCATAAATATTACAAAATCTCTAACCTTTTCTGCCCTTATGGTGACTATTTTATATTCGTCATCCTCCATTTCTTTCAATATACTGCCTGTTGGTACTACTGTCATATCCTTTGGCACCTTTATCCTTACATTATAATTGGCTACATCGGAGTAATTAGACTCTCCAATGGGGTGAAAAGGTCTTTCATCCCATGTGTCTGTTTCTTCATCGTATATTGACAATAAAGGATACCAGTTTGTCAAGGAATAAACTCCTTCCATATAGTGGAGGCGGTTGTAGCCTTCTGGAACCTTCAATAGGAATTCAATTCTTATACCTACCTTATGGCCATTTTTTAATGGGTCTTTTAGCTGTACTTTAAGTATTTGATTATCCTTTGTATATTTAGCCTTTTCACCAGCAATGGAAACATCCTTTATTTCTATATATCCTTTTTCAGCCTCTGTAAGCTCAGGTACCTCTTCTCCTGGGTATACATAAACTCCCCCAATGGCTGGAAGGGTTTCATAGGATTTGTATGAGTCTGCATACAGGTGGAATACAAGCTCCTTTAATGTATCCTCGTATGTATTTATAAATTCTACCTCCAATATACCCTCTACAGTCCTGCTTTCATCATTTAATATAAGCTCCATATTGTATTCAGTTAAATTGTCAAGATCTACCGCCAAGCTTATGTTAAAACTACTAAATAGAAGGCTTATGACTAACAATATGGAAAATATAGCTTTTCTTTTCATAATAAGATCCCCCTTAACCTCATAATAGTTTTAAAATCTTCCTTAACTCAAAGGCTAAACCAGCTTCATTATTATCCTTTTCCGTAATAATATCTGCTACTTCCTTTACCATTGGACTGGCATTTTTCATGGCTATGCCTAAGCCTGCATTTTTTATCATTTCTATATCGTTATTATCATCTCCAACAGCTATTATTTCTTTCCTTTCTATCCCCCTTTCCCTTGCATAGTCAAGTAAACTTAGCCACTTATCCCCAAGCGGATTCATTATCTCTAAAAGGGCTTCTGCTACTCTAATATTTTCCATTAAATGGGCCTTAAATATTTTGGGATATCTTTCATTAATATAATCATATAAACCTTCCATGTCTTTTTTGTCTCCAAAATAAACTATAGATAGGATATTTGCATCTTCCATTTCAAGATAGTCTTCCACCTTCTTGCACCTGTCTTGTGCCCTTGACAGATAAACATCATGATATTCATTTATATTTCCTGCTTCTACAACTACATCTATTCCCTTTTCATATTCATCTACAAGCAACAGGGGGCATAGGCCCCTTTTTCTGCTTTCTTCAATGACCTTCTTAAAATCTTCTATATCCAAGTACTTTTTAATAAGTATCTTATCGTCTTTCAAATCCCTCACTATATTGCCATTGTTAGCTAATATAACCATTGGCCTGTTTATATCCTTAATTATATTTTTGGCTTCCCAGTATCTTCTTCCTGTAGCAATAACTATTTCATATTCCCTATCGATCAATTCTCTCATTAACTTTATATTTTCTTCAGGTATATTTTTTTTATCATCCAATAGGGTACCATCCAAATCTATGGCAATTAGCTTGTACATTTTAGATTTTTCACTCCTTATATTTCATAGAAAGCTTTAAAGGATTTATAAATATAATAATGGTCCATTACTCCTCCTAATTCCCTGATGGAATGCATGGAAAGTATAGGATTTCCAACATCTACTGAAGGAATATCCAATTGGGTTGTTGAAATAGGCCCTATTGTAGAGCCACCTCTTATATCAGACCTATTGACAAATCTTTGAACTGGTATATCCATTTTATTGCAAATGCTTTCATACACTGCAGCAGTTATAGAATCTGATGTATAAGCTTGATTTGCAGCTATTTTTATGACTGGACCCTTGTTTATTATGGGCTTATTGGTTAGATCATTTTTATCAGTGTAATTTGGATGTAGGGCATGGGCCATATCTGCAGATATCATGAAGGAGTTGGCCAGGGCCCTAAAATAGTCTTCCTTGTCCTTTCCTAAAGCCAGTACTATTCTCTCCAATACAGTCCTTAGGAAGGGACTGGCTGCACCTTGTTTTGTAGTACTTCCTACTTCCTCATTGTCAAAGCAGGCTAATACATTGGTACCCTTTCCTACTAGCCCATCTATCAGTCCATGCAAGCCTCCATGCACCATGGCTAAATTGTCTAATTTGGGACAGGAAATGAATTCTTCATTAAGGCCTATTAGTGAACCCCTGTCTGTACTATATAAAAACAGGTCAAAATCAATAATATCTTCTACATTAACACCTATACTTTCTGCCAGTATTTTTAACAGGAACTTGTCCTTTTCAAATTCTTCACCTATCATTGATAGAAGAGGTAAAGTATCTGTTTGAGGGTTTATTTTTACTCCTTCGTTTACCTTCCTATTCATATGTATTGCAAGGTTTGGAATTATTAGCAGTGGCCTTTTAATATCTACTAACTCTTCCCTCGGCCTTAAAGGATTGTCAGTTTTTACGGCTACCCTTCCTGCTACGGAAAGGGGTCTGTCAAACCAGGTATTCAGTATTGGTCCTCCGTAAACTTCCGTATTTAGTTTTAAGTAATTATTTTCCACTGTAATTTCTGGATTTGGTTTTATTCTAAAGGTTGGGGAATCAGTGTGGGCGCCTATTATCTTAAATCCATGATCTTCTACCTCTCCCTTGCCTATAACAAAGGCTACCAGGGCAGAGCTGTTTTTAACACAGTAGTATTTTCCTTCCTTTTCAAGCTGCCACCTGTCCTCCATATTTAATTTCCTAAAATTATTTTTTTCTAATACATTAACAAGCTCCTTTGTAGCATGAAATTGGCTAGGACTATTATAAATGAAATCAATTAGTCCATTGGCAAATTCTTTTGCCCTCTCCATACAACCACCCTTTCTATTTTTAGAAAAAGTACTTCAACAAATTTGTTGAAGTACTTTTTCATTATTCTTCGTCTTCATCATCATATTCTTCATCATCATATTCTTCATCATAGTCATCATAATATTCATCATCACCAAATAGAGCATAGAAGGCTTCTTTTACGATTTCAAATTCTTCATCATCTTCAATATTTTTAAGATCTATTCCGTTTTCATCTTCTGAAAATCTGTATATATACACTTCTTCTACATCTTCTGGTAATAATGCAATATACTCAATATCCTCCACTTCAAAAGTTCCTATTACCTGGCACTCTACTTCTTCCCCGTCATCTAAAACTAGGGTTATATAGTCATGCTCATGGTCATGGTTGTGGTCATGATTATGATTGTGGCTCATATTAATTCTCCTTCCATTTAATATTTTATTATCTTTATATTACCCAATATAGGGGCATATATAGATAAAATTATAATTAAAATTATTTTATTTCTTTTAATACATTTAACAATAATTTATAGGTGTTTTGAGTTGAAGATATGCTTAGTTTTTCCTGGGGACTATGAACATTATACATATTTGGTCCAAAGGAGATCATGTCCAGGGTGCCACCAAATTTTTCATCAAACAGACCACACTCCAGACCAGCATGTATAGCTTCTACCCTAAGTTCCTCTCCAAAGGTTTCTCTGTATACCTTTTTAAATAGGTCCCTTATTTTGGATTTTTCTTTAAATTCCCAGGCAGGATACTCGTTATATCTTTCATATTTTCCACCTATTATTTCTGCAACAGCCTTTATCTTCATAGCAGTAGTCCTCTTCAGGGATTCTACAGAGCTCCTAAGGGCAGATTCAACTATTACCTTGTCTTCATCCATTTTAACTATGGCCATATTGTTTGAACTTTCAACCAGGCCTTCAATATCCTTGCTCATTGTATTGACTCCGGTAGGAATAAGAGTTAAGGCTGCTACCACCTTATTAAAGCTGTTTTCTGTTAACACCCTTTCCACCTTTTCATCCAGCTTTTCAACTTCCAGTTGAAAATCCGGATCTCCATTTCCAAGCTCCTTCTTTATCTGTTCTTCCAGGGCTTCTATGGCTTGGAAAAAGGCTTCTTCATCTTCATCCTTTAATACTATTAGGGCTTCAGCATTTCTTGGAATAGCATTGGTCTTTGAGCCACCTTCTATTCTGGCAAGCTTAATATCACACTCATCTTTTATAAAGGCTAAAATTCTTGTAATTATTTTGTTAGCATTACCTCTGCCCTTGTTTATATCTATGCCTGAATGGCCACCTTGAAGACCCTTTGTCCTTATTAGATATGGTTTTCCTCCTTCCTTCAAGGCTTCCCATTCTACTGGTATTGTAACCTTGTTGTTTTCTCCTCCTGCACAGCTTACCAGTACAGCACCCTCTTCTTCAGCATCTATATTTATTAAAATTCTTCCACTTAAATTTTGGGGATCCAGACCCTTTGCCCCATCCATTCCAGTTTCCTCACTGGAGGTTACTAAAACTTCCAAAGGTGGATGGGCTATATCCTTTGATTCTAATATGGCTAATGCCAGGGCTACTGCAATTCCATTATCTGCACCTAAAGTGGTTCCCTCTGCTTTTATGTAGTCGCCTTCTACCTTTAATTTAATAGGATCCTTTGTAAAATCATGCTCTACCCCTTCATCCTTTTCACAAACCATGTCCATGTGACCCTGAAGTATAACTGTAGGACTATTTTCATAACCTTTAGTTCCCGGCTTTTTAATTATAACATTTAAGGATTCATCCTGTATAGTCTCAAGTCCAAATTGTCTTCCTAAATTAGCTAAATAATCGCTTATTTTCTTTTCATCATAGGAACAACGGGGTATTTTAGATATTTCTTCAAAATAATAAAATACTCTTTCAGGTTCTAAACCTTCTAATACTCTTGACACAAAATCACCTTCCCCTTATTAATCTGGTACATATTATAGTTTTCCTTGCCAAAAACATCTACATACTTAAAATATATTTTTTGCCCTTCCCTTAGTTTAATATCCCTAATACTTAATTTTGAATCAATGCTGCTGTTTCTTACAAAGTGCCTGGAAAGCTTTGCTTTTTCACCGTCATAATCTAAATCCAGGGCTATAAG
>Ga0209537_1002925_pt1 | contig 16341 bp, 11 predicted proteins | sample BioPla4DNA1_FD_187698 | JGI IMG/M metagenome (GOLD analysis project Ga0209537, IMG submission 187698) | Biogas fermentation microbial communities from Germany - Plant 4 DNA1 (SPAdes) (version 2) | ecosystem: Engineered > Bioreactor > Anaerobic > Digestate | place: Bielefeld, North... | reverse complement strand
TCAACTGCAGCCTAAGAGAAAATTAGTTTTTAAAAACTAGTTTTAAAGTCCCAGGGGGTGGTGTCTGCAAAATTACAGTCAATTTATGGAAATGAGGCTTATAGCTCCTTATTTAACTAATTTTTTCAGGTAAATCATTGTTTTTGGTAGTATTGAGTTTGTTTTTAATTTGAAATAAGGGAATTATGAAAGAGCCTGATTATTAAGAAATTTGTTTTAAAAAAATACATTTAACATAATTTTATATTTTTTAGCACTTGAAATAAAAAATTGTTTTATAAGAACTGGTAACTTAACAAATTTTTTGTTATAATAAACATATGTTTAGTTTTAACCTTCTTTTTTACTACTCAATTCTTAAATTCTTTTTCTTTATACATAAAAATCTTTTTAGATCAAATAGTTATAAAGGTGATAAATATGCAAATTTATTGGTGTGATAATTGTGAAGTTCCAATACTATATGGAGAAAATAGAGATGATCTCAGATTTGAATCTAATTCTTATATTGATTTAGAAGATGAGTTATTAGATTGGCTAATAGATAATAATGGTTTAATTAAGCATTACAATCTTTTTATGTCATTAAAGCAAAAAGTTCGGAGAGCAATAGAACATGGCTGGGTTAGCAAATTAAAAATAGAATTGGAAACAAAAACAGAAGATGATATGATTAATCATTTAAATCAATATGCGCTTAAATATCTAAATAGGAAGTTGGAGAATGAAAAGAAAGTTTCAAAGTCTTTTAACGGCAATAAATGTCCAAATTGTAATAATAGATTACGATACATTGGAAAAGATATTCGTCCAGTATTTATAGAAGAAAGACTTATGTTAAGTCTGTTCTTGGGAATTGATTTAGTTCATAAAAATGTCTGGAATACAATAAGTAATAGATATATTATTGATGGAAAGGTGAGTTATATTGACTATAATAAATTATATAATGTTGAGGATTTAGAAAAGAAAGTGGATTTATTATTAAGTAAAATTGCGGAAAATAATCAAGAAGTAGATTTTCATAAATTTATTGAAGTTAATAGAAACCATTATCAATTTATCGATAACCAGGCTATTTCATTTATTCAGAAGGCATCATCCTTTTTTCATGATAGATTACAGTTAGTTTCATTTAGTGGGGGAAAAGATTCCACAGTAGTATCAGATCTTGTTACTAGAGCTTTAGGAAAACAGGATATTTTGCACGTATTTGGGGATACTACTTTAGAACTCCCTTTTACCTATGAATATATTGAACGAATAAAAAATAGGCCAGTTCGTCCTCCATTTCTACCTGTAGACAAATCAGATAAGGACTTTTTTGAGCTCTCAAAGCTAATAGGACCACCTAGTAGGGTAATAAGTTGGTGTTGTACAATATTCAAGACCGGTCCTATAGGTAATTTTTTTAGACAAATAGCTAAAGAACAAAATATATTAACATATTATGGAGTGAGGCGTTCTGAATCTAACTCTAGAAGTCAGTATGATAAGATTTCAAAAAGCCCCAAAATATCAAAACAGTTGGTAGTTTCTCCAATTATTGATTGGTATGATGCTGATATATGGTTATATATAATAACCCGTGGAATTGATTTTAATGATGCTTATCGTTATGGTTTTACTAGGGTGGGATGTTGGTGCTGTCCTAATAATTCTAAATGGTCTGAATTTCTTGCTAAGATATATCTTAAAGAAAAAGCCCAAAAGTGGAGGAATTTTTTAATCGAGTTTGCTAAAGATATAGGAAAAACGAAAGATCCGGAAGTCTATGTTGACGAGGGATATTGGAAAGCACGTCAGGGTGGTAGAGGTATAACTAACAAAGAAATTGCTGTAACACTTGAGTCAAAACCTTGTGCTTTAGAAAATAGAGCTAAAAATTACAATTTATCAAGACCTATTAGTAATGAACTTTATGAGTTGTTTAAACCCTTTGGAGAAATCAATTTTGATTTTGGTAATAAAATCCTTAATGAAGTATATATTCTTGATCCAATTAATAAACAACCGAAATTTATATTACAGGGTAAAGAAGGTAGTAATCAGCTTAAAGTAATAGTAGTGAAAGAAAAAAATGACTTTTTACTTTTTCAACGGATTGAGTGTCAGTTAAGAAAATACCAATCTTGTATATATTGTACGGCTTGTCCTAATGTATGCCCGCATGATGCAATAAGGCTAAAAAATGATAAGGGTGAAAATTATTATAATATAGATGAAAAAAAATGCAAGCATTGCTTAAAGTGTATTGCATATTACCACAAAGGATGTTTGGTTGCAAAAACTATGATGGACTATTAGAAGTGTTGGAGGGATTCTTATGGAACTGACTTTTGCAAGGCATGAAACATTTCATATTCGTTCAGGGTGGTTAAGAAAGGGATTAAAAGCACTTGAAAGTAATAATCACATATTTTTGGAACCAGTAAAAGCAATGGATGAGTTAGGTATTGGTAAGAATATGATTAATTCTTTAAGATACTGGTTAGTAGCTACAGGATTAACAAAAGAAAAATTTGATGGTAATTATAAGATTCAGGTTTTTACACCTTTAGCAAAATTAATAATGAAATATGATCCATATATTGAAGATTTGGCTACTATATGGTTAATTCATTTTCACCTTGCATCGAATAAAAATTCAGCAACAACTTGGTATTGGTTTTTTAATTATTTTAATTACACAGAGTTTGATAAAGATATCTTTATAAATGAGTTAATTATCTTTATTAAAAGAATAGGTGAAGAACCGCCAGCAATTTCATCTCTAGAAAATGATTTTAATGTTTTGAGAAAGATGTATACTTATCAAATAAATGATAAAATTAAGTTAACCAAAAAGAATTATAATCCTGAAGAAGATTTAATGGAATCTCCTTTTATTGAACTTAAAATTTTAACTGAGATAGATAATAATAAATTAAAAATAAATCGTCCAACTCCTGAGAATTTATCACCGCCAATATTATACTATTGTTTATTACTCACTTTAGAGAATAAATTTTCGATTGATGTAGATGACCTTTTAAGTAAAGAGAACTCAATTGGGAGGATATTTAAGTTAAATTCAAATACGCTTTATCAATTTCTTGATAAGTTTCAAGAATTAGGATACATTAGATTAGATAGACATGCTGGTCACAATTCGATTAAAATTATTCAATCATCCAAAGAAGAAGTAATTAGCTCATATTATGAAAAATAATATAGGGAAAGTGATGTATATGACTAATCTTTCATTTATTAAACCAATTAAAAGTTTTAGGTATTCTATTAACATAAAATTTGATCATGGTGATATTGAAAAGGTTAATTCCTTTATACCAACTGCAAGGAGTATAGAACTATTTAGTAGTTTGTACCAGTCTTTTAATGGTGAAAGTGCCACACGTGCTCATATACTAGTTGGTGCTTATGGAACAGGTAAATCGTTATTTGGAAATATTTTAGGTACTATTTTATCAGAAAAGAGCTCGGGGGAAAAATATGAACTATTTATTGAAAAGGTGAAAAGATTTAACTTGAATTTGGCTCAGAAGATGAAATACGAGATTGAAAAGAAAGCTCCGTATTTATTGGTTTTACCGGACACAGATAGTAGCACTTTTAAACAAGCTATGTTATCGGGTTTGCTTCAAGCCCTTAAAAGGGACAGATTAGATAATATTTTTCCGGAAACTTATTATCAATCTGTTTATAAAAAAATCGAACAATGGGCTGAAAAATATCCGGATACATTTAATACTTTTGTTCATATTCTTGAAAAGGAATATGGTGAATCTATAGAAGATTTTAAGAAAGATTTATTAAACTTTAACCAAGAAAGTTATAACTTTTTTTTGAAAATATATCCTGAACTTACTTCAGGAGGAGAATTCAATCCATTTTATAGTTGCAGTTTAATTGATATTTATACTAAAGTATGTAGAGAAATTAGAAAAAAGGGCTATCAAGGTATTTATATTATTTTTGATGAGTTTAATAAACTTTTGGAAAATAATATAACTATTTTTAATGGTAAAGAGTTACAAGATTTTGCAGAAATGGCTACACGAAGTGCCGAGAATGAAATACATTTATTATTGATTTCACATAAAAGTCTCTTACAATATACTGCTGATTTACCTAAACAACAAATTGATGAATGGAAAAAGGTTGAAGGAAGATTTAAGATTCTTGACGCTTCTCAATATTCTAGTCAAGTATATGAACTTATGTCAAATGTTATTTTAAAAGAGGGTAAAGAGTGGTTAGAATTTCAACAAAAAAATCAAGACAAATTTTATTCTTTTAAAAAAACCATAAAGGAGCTAGGTTTATGTCCTGATTATAGTGAAGAGGAAATAGAACGTTTTTTAGTTAAAGGTTGTTACCCACTGCATCCACTTACTGCTATCTTATTACCTAAATTATCTCAAAGAATAGCACAAAATGAGCGTACAATTTTTACTTATCTATCTACTGATGATGAGAATACTTTAATAGACTTTATTAATAAAAATCAAGAAGAGGCATTTCCCTTAATAAGACCTTCAGGAATTTATAATTATTTTGAGGGATTAATGCGTCAAGAGTTAGATTTTACGCAAGTCCACCGGGCATGGTCTGACACACAAAGGGCTTTACAAAAACTAAATCGTAATGATATTAATGAAAGGGAGTTTTTAAAAACTCTAGGCATAATTAATGCAGTAAATAGTTTTTCAGAAATTCCCCCTTCTAGACAAATATTGCGTTTTGCTCTGGATTATCTTACAGATGATGAGTTTAATTTATTAGTCGAAAATTTAATAAAAAATAAAATTATTATGTTTAGAAAATCTATAAACCAGTTTGTGTTTTTTGAAGGCAGTGAAACAGATTTTGCTAAACTAATAGAAGAAAAAAAATCTGAGTTTAAAAATAATTTTTCTGGGAAATATCTTTTGAATGATTATTTTAAACCATTACCTATAATACCAAAACAATACAATGATAATTATAAAATAATTAGATATTTTATTTATGAATTTCTTTATTTCGAAGAATTTAGAAATATTACAGATTGGGAAGAGTATCTTGTAAAATATAATAAAAAAAGTTATCTAGATGGTATGGTTATTTTCTTGATATTAAAAAATGAAATGGAAATTAAGTTAGCTAAAGAAGTTTTAAGAAATATAGATAATAAGAGAATTATATTTGTACTCCCAAAGAAGCCAGTTCTAATTGATGAACTGCTCCTTGAACTTGATGCATTAAGAGAATTATTAAAAGACAAAAAATTTTTAGCACGGGATCCTTTTGCAGAGCAAGAGCTAAAATTTTATTTAGAGGAAAGTATTGATTTAATTAGTAATAGATTAAATAAATTTATTAACCCATCTTTTCAGAACTCTCTATATTTTAATAAAGGAGAAATATGCAAGCATATAAAAACACAAAGAAATTTAACTGAATATGTTTCAGTTATTTGTTCTAATGTTTTTTGTAAAACTCCCCATTTAAATAATGAATTAATTGTTAAAGATAATATTACTGCTCCACAGAAAAGTGCTAGAAAAAAGATAGTTAACAAGATACTATTTTCGAATTTGCCTAAGAGATTAGGTATTACTGGTTATGGACCTGATTTTTTAATGTTCCGCACACTTTTTATTAAAACTAATTTATTGATTAAAAGAAATGATAAACTTGAATTCAATCCAGCTTTAATAAATGAGGCTTTAATAAATGAATATCCAACAATAGAACCGAATTTAAAGGAAGTGTTAGCTGAGATTGTTACATTGTTTAAAAAAGATAGGATTAACAAAATTGGAGAAATATATGATATTCTTAGGCGTCCTCCTTATGGTATTAGATTGGGGATAATGCCTATTCTTTTATCAGTTGCCAGTAGGCTTAGTCAACAGTTATACCGAATTGTTATTCGACATAATGGGGAGGAAGTGGATATAAATGAAGAATTATTTGAAAAAATAAATGAATATCCTGATAGGTATACAGTTGAAGTTAATCAGTTGAATAAGTACAAAGAGGAATATCTTGTCTTTTTGAAAAATGAATTTAAAGATTACATACCTAATGATGAGTTTAGTGAAGTTAATAAGGTTAAATATATTTATAAAGCTATAATTAGGTGGTATCAATCTCTTCCTAAATATGCTAAGGAGACGAGTAATTTATCGGACACATCAATGTTAATACGTAATATAATAACTAAAAGAACATCAGAAATTAATAAACTTTTGTTAGAAATAATACCAATGAAAACTATTAATAAGGATTTACAGACTAAAGAAGATCTCGATTCTTTAAAAGAGTTGATAAAGAAGTTTAAGATAGAAGAAGAAGAAGTATATAAAAAATTAACTAATAAATTGTTACTTGAATTAAGGTTTATATTCTATGATAATATGAACCCAGATTCTTTAGCAGAAAATTTAAAAAGATGGTATCAATCTTTACCTGATAACTTAAGGAATAATACTTACAATAATGAAACTAATACCTTTCTTAATATATTAAGGAAAAATGCTGAAAAATTAATGGATGATGATCAAATATTAAAAAAACTATCTATAAATTTAACTGGTTTTGTAATGGAAGATTGGAATGATAGCACCTTTAAAAGTTTTGTTGAACGTATTAGAAATATAAAAAAAGAGATAGAGGAAGGTAGTAAGAATACTACAAAAGGCAACTATGAATTTATTATTAAAGATAAAACAGGTCATAAATATAGAAGAATATTTGAAGAAACAGATTTAAGTGAATTAGGTAAACTATTAGATAGTAAAATTAGAAGTAGTTTTTATGATATGGGGCGCTCTGTATCTGATAGAGAAAAACAGCAAATTTTAATAAATATCTTGAAAGAGATGTTTGAAAAAACAGCCGGTTAAAATTTATTAACTTTAAATAGAAATTCCTAGCATTAAGCAGGAATTTCTATTTTTTATATAGAAATATAATGATACATATAAATATAATGGGAATGAGGAAGAATGATATATTTGGATAATGCTGCAACTACATATCCTAAGCCAGAAGAAGTGTATAATGCTATGGATAATTTTTATAGAAAATATGGAGTAAGCTTTGGGCGAGGCTCTTATGATCTTGCTTCTAAGGTCTCTAATTTAGTGGATGAGTGTAGAAAAAGAGTGGCTAATGTTTTAGGTGTTAATTCCAACAAAACAGTTATTTTTACTCCTTCTGCTACAATAAGCATTAATACCATTTTAAAGGGTCTTGATTGGAGTAAAAGGGATAATGTATATTATAGTCCATTTGAACATAATGCAACTTTAAGGACTCTTTATGCGTTAGAAAAAGAATATGATTTGAATTTAATACAAGTTCCAATTGATAGATCTTCAATTTATTATAATCTAGTAGAATTAGAGCGACTTTATAAGCAATTTCCACCTAAAATAATTGTTGTATCTCATGTAAGTAATGTATGTGGTGTGATTGCACCTGTAGAGAAAATAGCTAAGATTACACATGAATATCATGGATTTATTTTAGTTGATGGTTCTCAAGCTGCTGGCATTATTAAAATTAATCAACAAGATATAGACTACTATGTATGGAGTGGTCATAAATCTTTATATGGTCCCTTTGGGATAGCTGGATTTATTATAGATAATGAAGCCCCGATACCAGATCCTCTTATTCATGGAGGTACTGGGATTGCATCAGAATTGAAAGATATGCCAGAAGATTTACCACTAAGATTAGAGGCTGGTAGTATAAATATTCAAGCTATTGCAGGGTTAAATGCTGCTTTAAAGTGGATAGAGACGGTTGGGCATGATACTATATTTAATCATGAAAAAGCTATCGGCCTAAGGCTTATAGAGATATTGAAACAATTTATTGGAGTAAATTTATATATTCCTGAAGATATAAATAATCATTTTAGTATAGTTAGTGCTTCGTTTTCTGGTTTCTTGCCGCATGAGATTGGAAAAATATTAAATGAAGAATTTAATATAGCTGTGAGGACTGGTTTGCACTGTGCTCCATTAATACATGAATTTTTTGGAACAATACCTCATGGTCTTGTCCGTTTTAGTCCCGGTTTCTTTAATACCGAAAATGATTTATTTCAATTAAAAGAAGCGTTGGATAATTTTATTGTATAAATTATTTTAGTATAGGAGAATTTTTATGGGTTTTAATAGAATTAATTTAAAATTAAGATATAGATCTTCAGATGATAATATAGTTAAAGATTTTTATATACCAGTATTAAATATGTCTGTTCTTTATAAAAGGGCTGTAGGTTTTTTTTCTTCTGCTGCTTTATTAGAGGTGTCTAGAGGCATATCAGGTCTTATTAGAAATGGAGGAAGAATTCAATTAATAGCTTCTCCAAAGTTACAAGAAAAAGATATAGAGGCTATTAATACTGGTTATATGGCACGAGATAAAGTAATTGAAAAAGTAATTTTAGATTCGATTCAAGAACCTACTAATTATTTTGAGGAAGAAAGACTAAACTTGCTTGCTCATCTTATTGCCGATAGTATCCTAGATATCAAAATTGCTTTTTTTGAAAAGAAAAATAAGATTGGTTTATATCACGAAAAAATAGGATTATTATATGATGGAGAAGGAAATAAAATTGCGTTTACAGGATCTTTAAATGAATCTTTAACTGCTTTTACATTAAACTTTGAATCTATAGATGTCTTTTGTTCTTGGCGAGGAAATGAAAGTTTAGAACGCGTTATAGAAAAAGAGAAAGATTTTGAAATGTTATGGGATAATAAAACAAATGAAATAATTGTAACTGATTTTCCTAAAGTTGCTAAAGAAAAACTTGAATCTTACAAAAAATTAGATGTAGCATGGGATATAGACGAGCAAGAATATGAAAAAGAGACAAAGTATTTTATTCAGAATAAAAATTATTACATAAAAGATGAACTAGCTTCATATAAAATTTCAAAAGCTAATTTTCCTTTAATTCCTAAAAGTATTGAATTATACGATTATCAGAAAGAAGCAGTAAATAATTGGTTAGAGAACAATGGAGTAGGAATTTTTAATATGGCAACAGGTACCGGCAAAACTTATACAGGATTAGCTGCCATAGCTAAACTTTTTGAAAAAAATAAAAGATTAGGGGTTATAATCGTATGTCCTTATCAACATCTAGTTGAGCAATGGGTTGAAGATATTATTGCATTTAATATGAAACCAATAATAGGGTATTCAGCTTCTTGCCAAAAGGACTGGAAAGATAGATTAAAAAACGACGTTATAGATTTTAATCTAGGAATTATAAACCATTTTTGCTTTGTTACTACCAATGCTACATTTGCTTCTGATTTTGTTCAAAAACAAATTACCCAAGTTATTAATGATTTAGTATTGGTAATAGATGAAGCTCATAATTTTGGTGCATATAATTTAAGTCAAAAATTAAATCCCCAAATACCCTATAGATTAGCTTTATCAGCAACAATAGAAAGATATGGTGATCAAGAAGGAACAGCTAAATTATTTGATTATTTCAAAAAAGAATGCATAAATTATCCTTTGGGCAGAGCAATTAAGGAAAAAAAACTTACTCCCTACTATTACTATCCAGTGCTTACTTGCTTAACAGAAAATGAATTAGAAGAATACAAAAAATTATCTGTTCAAATTGCTAAATGTATTATAAAAAGACCAAATGGTTCTACAGAGCTGAATGAATTAGGAAAACGTTTAGCAATCAAAAGAGCACGATTAGTTGCTGGTGCTACTAATAAATTAACAAAATTGATTGAAAAAATAAAGGAGTATAAAGATGATAAACACATATTAGTATATTGTGGAGCTACAACAATATCTGATATAGATTATGTTGAAGGTCAAGTTGAGCAATCTGAACTTCGACAAATTACAATTGTAGGTAACATTCTTGGCAATGATTTAGGTATGAAAGTTGCACAATTTACTTCTCAAGAAAGTTCTGCAGAGAGAGAAATTTTAAAGAAAGAATTTGCTAATGGTGATAATATACAGGCGTTAATAGCTATTAGATGTTTAGATGAGGGAGTTAATATTCCCAATATTAAAACAGCATTTATATTAGCTAGTAGTACTAATCCTAAAGAGTATATTCAAAGAAGGGGGAGGGTTTTAAGGTTAGCTTCAGGAAAGGATTTTGCTAGGATATATGATTTTATAACTGTTCCCCGCCCATTAGAAGGAGTTCGAAATCTCTCTAAAAGTGAAATAAAGTATGACATTTCTCTTATTAAAAAGGAAATTGTTCGGATAGAAGATTTTGCAGCTTTATCTCTTAATCCTCAAGATAGTTATATGTTAATTGAGAAAATGAAAGAAGTATATGATTTGAGCGCGAAGTATGGAGGTGATAGTTATGAAAGTTGATAAAGCAAAAGCTATAGCTTTAATTAAAAAAATATTGTCAGCAGAAAAGGAAAATCTTAAAACAAAAGCTTATAACAGAGAGCAAATGGCAGAAAAAATAAAAAAAATGATAGAAGAGGAGGTTCGTAAGTGTTACTAAAAAGTTTAACATTAAATAATTTTAGAGTATATAAAGGGGAACAGAAAATTGTATTTTCAACAAATAGAGATAAAAATGTAACAGTTATTTTAGGGAAAAACACTAGCGGCAAAACAACACTTATACAAGCCTTTAAATGGGTTTTGTATGGTAAAACTGATTTTGTAACAGCAGATTTCCTTTTGAATTTGGAGGTAGCTAGTAAATTATTACCAGGTGATAGTGCTGATATGAAAGTAGTTTTGGAGCTTGAACATAACGATGTAGAATATATTGTTACTAGAAAACAAAAATATTTATGTATCTCTACTGGCGAGGTTAAGCCAGAACAGGCTAAAGTGATTATACAATATAAATTACCTAATGGGCAAGTAAGTTTTGAAAAGAATTATATTGATACAATAAACAAAATTTTACCTGAAGAATTATCAGAATACTTTTTCTTTGATGGAGAACGAATAGGTAATTTGGGCAGTAATAATAGGAGGGGAAGAAAAGATATTGCTAATGCTGTTAAGGGTGTCTTAGGTCTAAATGTTCTTGATACAACCATAACTCATTTAAGTGGTGGAGATAAAATAAGTGTTATTGGGAAACTAAAAAACAGTATAGATACCCAGGGAGATAAAAAATTTGAACAAAAAAAGAAGACCATGGAGCAATTGCGAGAAAAGTTAAATAAGGCGACAAAATTGGTGGATGACTTTGAAAAAACAATAGATTACTACTCAATGGAGATAGAAAAAAAGGAAAAGCTGATAAGTGAGCATAGAGATACAGCAGAACTTAAAAAGGAAATGGATAAAAATGCTGCAGAAATAAGTATTAATTCAAGAAATAAGGAGAAAAAAGAGCACGAATTAAAAAAAGTTTTTTCTGAAAAAGCTCCTATGTTCTTTATGCAACCTTTATTGTATAAAGCAATCAAAATGATTGAAGATTATGATCTAGTTGATGAGGGAATACCAGAAATGCACTCAGAAGCAGTTGATTTTTTAATAAAAAGAGGGCGGTGTATTTGTGGTAGGAAGATTGAAATAGGAAATGAAGCCTATAATAATTTAATGAAACAGAAAAACTATTTGCCCCCCCAATCTATAGGAACAATGTTGAGAGTTTTTATGACTAATGCTAACCATTTTAGTAATATGGCTAGTAGTTTTCACGAAGAATTTATAAATATTTATAAGGAATTAAGAACTTTTAAGAAAAAGATCTCTGATCTTCATTCCATAAATGAATCAATAAGTGATAAAATTAAAGACAAGCCAAATATTGGAGTAATAGAGGCAAAAGTGCGAGAACTTAAAAAGAAACTAAATACATTACAAAGGGATAGAGAAGAGGAAATCAAAAACCAAGCTATTTATAAAAATGAAATAGATAAATTAGATAAAGAAATAAAAGTCCTTGCTTCTACTTTTGAAAAAAATAAATTTGTTTTGGACTGTATAGAATATGCAGAATATATTCTTGATATACTAACTACTCATTATAATGCAATGGAAAAAACAATAAGAAAAAAATTAGAGAAAAAAGTGAATGAAATTTTTGCTCAGATGTATCATGGTAATAGGACGATTAAAATAGATGAAGATTATATATATGAAATAGAAACGCCTATCATAGATAATGATTTTCAGAAAAAAGCAGATGAATCAAAGGGGCTTGAAACAGTAACTAGTTTTGCTTTTATATCTGGAATTGTTTCCTTAGCCAAAGCTAAAATTGATAAGAGTTTTGGAAATGAAACGGAAACATATCCTTTAGTTATGGATGCACCATTTTCTAATGCTGATGAAATACATGTTGAAAATATATCTAAGATTTTACCAGAAGTAGCTGAACAGGTTATTATGTTTATAATGCATAAAGATTGGAAATATGCTGAAAAAGTGTTAGGTCCTAAACTGGAAACTATGTATGAATTAGATAAACAATCTGAAACCTATACTATAATTAGGGGTGAAGTTAATGTTTGATAGAGAGTATTCATTTAGAGGCAAACATGCTCAGTATGTTAAAGACTTAGTAGATAAAGATAAAGCAGGATTATTTAATCGTAATATTGATGTATATATATTAGCCCCAATAATTGGGTATCTTTATGGCAGGAAAGCTAAAGAAGATACAGGGGAATTAACAACTAAGATATTTGCCGAACAGCTTCATAAAGAGCAAATTAAACTTAAATTTATATATAGATTAATTATGCTACTGGACGATACATATGAGTTAACTACAGAAGAAAAAATTAATCGGGCATTTAGAGAAAAAGATAATATAGAAAATATGCAAATATACGAATCCTATGTTCTTGGTGGAGTAGAATACTTGCATGAAAAATTATTTGATGGCAAGCTTAATGCTGATGATTATCTCCATGGTGTATATGAGCTTGTGGATGATTTTTATCAGAGCCTATCAATAAGAGAAGAAGAACAAGATATCTATGATATTATTAAGAAATATGGGTAATAAAGTGATTCATTACCACTTTGACGGACACCGATTCGTGATTGTATAATTAAATCATGAAGGAGTGTTAAAATGAGAAATAGTAATAGGTATTATGATGATGAATTCAAAGCCAGTGCAGTAAAATGGTAATAGAAAAAGGCAGAACAATTACTGATGTGGCTAAAGTGTGAATTTGCAAATTAAAATATCTAAATTTATCACATTAAATTAGCACATAAAAACTCCTGTAAAATGAAAAATTAATCAAAATAAAATAGCATCACCAGGAAAATTTCAAATTAAAATGTAAAGGAAAAGGTACTCCTGAAGTTCAGGAATACCTCGTATTCTAAAATGGCTTTTATCATCAAAGTCCAGCTTCTTCACAGGCCTTAAAAACTATCTCTTCATTAATGGCTTCAGCCTTAAGCTGACACCCCATAAGGAGAGAATTGGTGGCCAGGTTATTGATAAGCCTTGGTAATCCCCTGGATCTGAGGGCAATTGCCTCAATGGCCTGAGGAGTAAAGATAGGATGATTAGCTCCTGCTAATTCAAGCTGATGCTTAATATATTTATTAATCTCATCTTTGTTAAGAGGAGTAAGATAATACCTCATGACTATCCTTTGTGCTAAAGACTGGTTTTGGTTTAGAGATAGTTTATCCATCAAGTAAGGCAATCCAGCTAGTATCAGGATAAAGGGATTTTCAGAATCCATAGAAAAGTTAAAGAGAATACTCAAATCATTAAGGAACTTGTTAGTAGCCAGTTGCATTTCATCCAGGATAAAAACTGGTGTAATCTTTTGATCATGGTAAAAAGACAAAACAGCATGTTGTATCTGCTGAAAGAGTTCAACCTTGCGGAAAGAAGGTTGTTCCCCTAAACCAGAAGCCAGACCTCTGTAAAAATCCATTACTGTACCGGTAGAAAGGGGGAAATAGATCACTTTAAAGAGGGAAGGGTTAAGACTATGGGCAAAGGATCTAAGGGAAGTGGTTTTACCACTACCAGGTTCTCCAACGAGTACCCCTATCCCCCTGATTTTTTTCAAATAATCCAGCCTGGCTTTAACTTCTTTGAAATTATCAGAAGGAAAAAGATCGTTAGTATCAATTTCTTTAAGAAAAGGGTTCCTGGAAAGGGAATAAAAGGACTTAAACATCACTGCTCACCTTCCTTCAATATATTTTGGAAAGAAATATTGCGTTTTCTTCTAACATGGGCATTATCAGCAAAAATCACTTTATGGGCCTCTCCCAGAAACTGATCATCATCATAGATAAAGATTTCGTCATAGGTCTCCGGGTCAAAACGGATTTCAATTCTCTTACCAATTAAAGTTGGAGGCACTTCATAAAGCTCATTGTTAACAGAAATAGTCCTATCATGCTTAACCTTTCTCTTCTCCCTTTTGAGGAAGATCATTTTAAGACTATCAGGATTATCAATAACCTTAACCTGATTTATCTGTGACATAAACTTGTCCAGGGGTGTAGTACCTAAAGAGGAATGAACTTTACGGTGATAATCCCTTTCTAACCAGTCAAAAAATCTCTGATTAAGTCTATCAAGAGAGTAAAGGTCATCCTCATTCAAAAGAGGCAGGAATCTCTTTCTCACAGTAAGGAAAAAGCGCTCAATCTTACCCTTGCTGGCAGCATCATAGGGCTTAGTGTGGATAAGGGTAATCCCTAAAGAAGCACAGGCGAAATGAAGCATATCAGAGCGATAAATTTTCCCATTATCAACATAGAGCAATTTGGGGATACCTCTTCTAAGTAAGGCCTCAGAGAATACTGTTCTCACAGAAGAAAATTTCTCTGAAGTTAAAAACATGGCATAGGGGACAATGCGGGAACAATCATCGATAAAGGCAAAGAGATTAGTCCTAACCTTTTTGCCCTGAAGTTTAAGATAGGGACCGACCATAAAATCACCCTGCCAGAGGGCATTAACAGTATCATAAGCAAACCGTCGTCTATCAGTCTCTTTACGTGGAGAGTTAAAGAGTAAATCTTCCCGTTTAAATAAGCGATAAACAGTAGAATATGAGATATCTGATGGCAGAAATACCTTTTTAGCAATCAGCTGATCATAGAATAAAGAAACAGAAACATCCATATTCTCTCGTCTAAGTTCAAGTAATTTAGCCTTTAATTCAGGATAAATTTTACGGCTTTTACCCCGGTCAGAGCGCTTTTTAGGCTTTAAAGCCTCAAAACCACCCCGGCGATAATCTCTAAGCCATCCTTTAATGGTTTTAGGAACATACTCTTTCGGACCATAATGGGGGACATTATGGACTTTAGCAGTAACTTCAGCCAGATACTCCTTGTGGTTTTTCACTTGTCCATTAAGGATAGGTGAGATAATAGAAAAGCGGAACAGGGCTATCTTTTCTCTGTCATTATCAGTCATTTAAAAATACCTCCCCTTAATAAGAATAAATTAAATTTTAAGGAAGTATAACCGGTTAAACTTCTAATAATAACATTTTAATGAGAAAAATAACCCTTCTCTAGTGAAAGACTGTGTGTTTTAAAAAAAACTTTAAAAACAATCACTTCTATGGTAAAATTAAAGTGCCATAAAACCTGTATTGAAGTGATTGTAAAACCTTCTTGCGAAGGTATGAGTTGGGCAACTCTGGATCATTTCAACAAGTTTTATGGCTTTTCTTTTTCCAAATAGTAACTTGCTGTCCAGAGTATCCCGGAAGAAAGAAATAATTGCTGGAATATTGGACTTAAATCGCTGAAGATAGAAGAAAACTGCCCGTCTATAGAGAATAAATCTCTTGTTGAGTAGATATTCTTTAATTGAATTGAAGATATTGCTAAGACTCCTTTGAAATTGCGGAATTAAAAAAGAAGGTAATATTGAAATACTCAAACCACAATTCTTGTATTGGCAGCGGTATCTTCTAATGTAGATAAGATATGTTTTATGAGAAGTAATCACATATCTTTTGTAAAATCCGTTTTTGACCAGACGATCATGGCAATGTGGACATTTTGTGAGAATAGGATAGTCATTTAATTTTTGATTTTTGCTATACTCTTTTATTGAGATTTTAAAGTCGTGAATAATTTGCATAAATAAATACCTCCCCCCCTATAATTTGAATAAAGTTTATCAAATTATTAGGGAGATTGGTAGCATTAAGGGTAATTTTATTTTGAAAATTATCTATAAATTCCTGCTAACGTATTTTGAAAGTTTACAAGAAAGGGGTTAAAGAAAAACTAAGTCAGGGAATTAGCCAGGTAACAATAAAGAAAATAATTGAAATTGCAAAAAAAGAATAGTGTGTAGATGCTATCAATCTCAATGTTAGGAAGAATAATCTA
>Ga0209537_1002924_pt1 | contig 16343 bp, 9 predicted proteins | sample BioPla4DNA1_FD_187698 | JGI IMG/M metagenome (GOLD analysis project Ga0209537, IMG submission 187698) | Biogas fermentation microbial communities from Germany - Plant 4 DNA1 (SPAdes) (version 2) | ecosystem: Engineered > Bioreactor > Anaerobic > Digestate | place: Bielefeld, North... | reverse complement strand
TGCAGCAACTACAGAGGTGTTAAAATGCAAAAACGTATTCTAAGTGTTTATTATAGTTATACAGGAGATAAGGAAGTACCTCAAATAAGGCTGCAAGGCAAATGGCTTAAGGAACTTGGGTTTGAAATAGGGAAGAAGATAGTTGTTTTAGCAAAAAATGGAGTTTTAGTAATTAGGATTGCTTCTGCTAAAAATAACGTTAGTTTAGTTAAAAAGGATAATAATAAGGTCTTTAAAAAGAGTTGTTAAATATATAATACGTAACGGAGCAGGTTAATACCTGCCTCGATTTATGGGAAGTACGCTATAACCTTATACTTAACATTTGTAAGATTAAATTTATTGCATTTTGAGATATTACTTGTATTCTTTTATCACTGCTTTAACTATAAAGCAGTGATTTTTCTTGTTTAAGGGTGAAGATAAAATTGACTATAACATTAATAAGTGCAAAACTGTTGGAGATAAAAGAGTTAAAAGAATTTAACAATGAGCCAGGGGTGTTGAAGTATCAAGTTAAAATTGATTTTGACTTCGTAAAATCAATAACCTCAGATGATGGAATCTGGCCAAGATTTGTTATATTGAAGAAAGAATCTGAAAAAAGCGGCTGGAGGATTGACGGTGTTGGTACGGGGCCGTGATTAGAGAATATATACGATTAAAGTACATGCTTTTTATAGTTTGCACTTTTTTACATTTTATATCAAATTAAAAGGATTTTAATTACAATTGTCGAATAAGAAGTATATAAGGTATCTTTGACGGTAATATACAAGAAAAATGTAATTATTTAGAATTTATTAAATGATTCGATTTAATTTGGAAATTAGTTGAAAAATGTATTATTGTTTATAATGTTCTGATACATGATTTTTATTTCAAAAAGTGAAAGGAATTGAGGAATTACAATGGAAAATGTAATTAAGATTGGTAAATATACGCTAGAGTCACTTACAACAGGGATGTATACTGACCCTAAAATAATTTATAGAGAATATATTCAAAATTCTGTAGATGCTATAGAAGAAGCAGTAAATAATGGATACATGGAAATATCCGATGCAAAAATCGAAATTATAATAGACCAAGATGAATATAAAGTTACTATTTATGACAATGGTGCAGGAGTAAAATCAAATGAGGCATACAATACACTAACTGATATAGGTAACTCTAAGAAAAAACATACAAATAATAGAGGATTTAGGGGTATAGGTAGATTAGGTGGATTAAGTTACTGTGATAAACTAATTTTTACTACTTCATATAAAGGTGAAAATACGAAAGCAATTGTAGTTTTTAACTGTAAAAGGCTCAAAGAACTTTTGATACCAGGGGAATATGACCAGTATGATTTAACAAGCGTGATAAAGGAAGTTACGTCTTTTTATACAGAACATGAAAGTGAAGACCTGCATTATTTTGTTGTTGAAATGGAGGGTATAGACGAATTTTCTGTATTATTGGATGTTGATAGGATTGAATCCTATATTCGACAGGTAGGTCCTGTGCCGTATAGCAAAATATTTTCTTGGGCGTCCCAAATCAAAGACGCTTTTAATGATTATGGATTAAATTTAAGTGAGTTCCCTATATTTATTGGTACTAAACAAAATGAATTACATCAAATATTTAAGCCTAATAAAGATAGTTTTGTTTCAGATATGACAAAGAAACTCCATGATAGAATATCAGATATAAATATTTTTGAAGTTAAAGATGAATACAATGATTCAATGGCTATTGGTTGGTATGCAGAATGTTCCTGGTTGGGTGGAATTGTAGATAAGGAAATCTCAGGTTTGCGAATGAGAAAAGGAAATATTCTTATAGGTGATTCAAAAACTTTGAGTCCAATATTTAAAGAAGAACGGTTTAACGGTTGGACACAAGGTGAGATTTTTATATTGACTGATAAACTTATACCAAATGCAAGAAGAGATAATTTTGAGCAAAATGATGCGTACTATTATTTCATAGAACAGTTGACTCAAGGGGTTGGCACAGATATATCAAGAAAAATTAGGGAAGCGTCTAAACAAAGAAACAATCCTGTTGATAAGAAGATTAAGGAAGCCAAAATGGTTGTATCCAATGCTGTTACTATTAATCAGCAGGGATTTAATTCGGATTTAGAGAAAAGTTTAGTTGAAAAAGAGATAAAACAAAACCTTGATATAATTTCAAACCTAAAAACAGCCATCCCAGAGCAGGAAAAGATGAAAGAAGAAACAATCGAAGAATTAACGAAGGTATTAGATATAACACAGAAAAATGACCATTTAAAGGTTTATAATATTAAAAATCTAGGAAAAAGAGAAATGGAAGTATTAAGGGTAGTCAGTAATGTGCTTACTAAAAACCTTACAAAAGAATGTGTTGATATGCTTTTAGATGAAATTATTGAAGAACTAAAAAGTGAGGGATAACCGTTGATAATTTTACCACAAGAATATCAAGACCTGGAATTAGCAAAGCCTGAAAAAGTGTTTATAAGTCTTATAAAGAACAAGTTAGATTCGAATAGTTATATGATGCTAAAAGTGAACCCTGTAGGCGAGAACAGTGTTAATGTATTGATTCTGCCCAGAGGTGTATGCTTTTTGGAGACAGTACTTTTTGAAGATATTTCGGGTGTTAAAAGTATGATTTCCCTCCTTATGATGATGAAACAAAAGGTTGAAGGGAAATTATATAATAAGTTACTAACCCACAGATATTTTAATATAAAAAGCAATGGAAACATTTTCTTAAAGTTTCCTTTTAGTTATAAATTTTATCTACCAGCCATTAGTAAAGATGCATTATTCAATGTACTTACGAGTTCAAATGAGAGAGAGTTTGCTGAAAAATATTGCTTATTTAGTGAATGCAAAACTATGCTTTCCTCAGGTGTAGAGGATTTCGTCAATTTTTTAATTGCCAACCCGTCTTACCCATATAGTACAGACTGGCAAGGTTTTGATAATGAGAGTATAAATATACTTATTCATCTCATTGCTCCAGAGTACACTATCCCGAGAATTGCTGAATACAAATATGACACTGTGGTTGAAGGTGAAACTACAAGTAAATTTTCTAATCAGGACTATGCAATAAAGCCTGGAGACTTAACAGTTGATGTACTTCGATTAGATGATGACCAAATTAATATCATAAACAATATCAAGAAAGGGCATCAACTCATATTAGCATGTGCAGGTAGTGGGAAGAGTGTACTACTGATATCGAAATGCTTTAAAGTTGCCAGTTTACATCCAGATAAACAATTTTTGATAACTTGTAAGAATAGAAATTTAAGCAACTTATATGATTGGAGAATTAATGTCGCTGGATTCAGGAACAGAAATGTTAAGTGCTGTACTTTTGATAAACTATGTCAAGATTTGCTGGCTGAAGTGGGAATACCGTTTCAAATGTCTGACTTTGAGGGAACTTTTCAAAAGGCAAGGGAAGCATTAATAAAGGGAAAAATAACAAGACGCTTTTATGGTATTTTTATTGACGAGATACAAATATTCAAAAGTGAATGGTATGAATTTTGTTATAACTTATTAGAGAGTCATGTACCAGAGAATTATTTCTTTACAATATGTGGAGATAAATCGCAGGATATTGTTGCAAACATTAAGCAAGGTAATGCCCCATGGCAAGGTAATCCTAATCTACCCAAGTATACTGGTAGAAGCATAAGAATAGAAAAAAATTACAGAAACACAGTGCAAATTAATTCTTTTGTAGATAGGTTTACACAGAATGCTAAAGTATATTTTAGAAAGTTAGAAATTGACATGGAAATGAATGAAGATTTATTTTTGCGTGGTAAAGCATTTAGAAATGGACCTAAACCTGAAGTAATACTAACTGATAGATTTAATGAAGCCCAAGAAGTAATAAATAAAGTATTATACTTAAAAGAGGAAAAAAATATACCTTTATCAGAAATAGCAGTATTGTTTTATTATAGACATTATGTGCCAGAAAGTTACTATATTTATAAATGGTTAAAGGATAAGTTGAATATTTATTACTTAGAATACAGTGAACTTATTTCAACTGATGAATCATATGGAGTTTTATATGGAGATAGAAGAGGTCTTTCACTTTGCACAATAGAATCATCTCTTGGCTTGGATTTTCAGGCTATAATTATTTGTGGTTTAAAGCCGTTAGGAGCCTATTACAAAACAAAAAATATAAGTACTTTTTCTGGTAATACACAAGAGTTAGAGCAATATAAAGAGGATTTTTATAAAAATATAAATACATTATATACTGCGTGTACAAGGGCACGTGACTATTTATATATTGTATTAACAGAGGACAGGAATGAGTCTGTTTATTCAAGGCTTTTACTGGATTCTATAGACGAGTGAGGTGACATTTAATGATAGAATTGGATTTTACAAATGCAGATACAATGACAGAAGACAAATTAGTATTCTATAAAACAGTTAATAAGACGGATAATATTAAGATAGATAGTTCTGCAATTATGATGCAGGATATAATAACTACAGGAAATATTAACGCAAATTATTCACTGATTGTTTTCGGAAATATTGAAGCATCCAATATAAAGGTTTCAAAGGATTTAATTTGCTTTGGGACTATAAAATGCGATTCTCTTAATGTGACAGGTAGTTTAAAATGTTTTAAAAATATTGTTATAAAAGAAATTAATGTTGCTGATGACGCCTTTATCAATTCAGGCATGATAGGTAGTGGTATTATAGACGGTAATTTATTTGTAGGACAAACTATAGAGGTTGAGGAAGTTTTAAATGTAAGTAAAAATGTGTTTTGTAATGAGGGTGCAGTAGGCAATGGATATATAAAGTGCAATAATATTATCTGTTATGAATACATGGAAATTGATGTAGAAAGTATAGGTAGCAGTTTACTCTTGGAAGAAATTAAAGAGCACATTAAAACCAATAATGCAAAATCAATTGATATAAAGGAACCTAATACTGATGTCTTATTGAAAAAAATTGATAAATTATTAAGGGACTTAAAGGGAAGAATGATTGAGATTAATGACGTAATTAATGATAATGAGTTGATAAACCTGATTAATAAGGCAAAAAATATAAGTGTTTCATTATGCAAAGGCCTTGAAGAATTAATTTATTTATCCGAAAATGACTTAGAGTTTGACAAAATTTGCGATTTAATGTTAGCGGCAAGTCGCTTTAATCCAGTATTTAAGGAGCATCATCGGCTGTTTAAGGAGATACTTGATTATTCAGAGACACATCCAGAAAATGATGTGATGTCTTTTCTAAAATTCGTAGATATGAAAAGAAATGTGCCAGAGTATATGTTAAAAATGAGTATTTGCCAAGATTTCTTCGAAGTCTTTGTGGACCGTCAAAAAAAACATATAAAGGATATGCGTAATGATAGTATTAGGAACCAAAGTCAGTTTATTTTCTGTTTATCAGTGTTGGAGAAAAACAGGGACCAGTTTACAGATGATGAAAATTTAATGTTAACCGAAAAGTTATATGGGGTTATTGGTATAAAACCAACTATGGTTCAAAAGTTTATCAGCATAGGAGGTTAGATGTATGGTTAATAAGGAAAATGCAAACAAGGCGATATTTTTATCTAAGGTTATTGATGAATATATATCCAAAATAACTGGTCAAAATGAGGTTCGTGTTGTTGATATTGATGGAAAAAAGAGTCCAGAGGATAGATTCTATGTCGGGAAACTATCTCCCAAAGGTGTTAATAATAATGAACGTTCTTCAAAGACAAATATAAATCAAATAGGTGTTGACTTTATTATTAGACAATCTGATTTAAGCAATACAACAATTAAGGTTTCGCCTAGGGGAGAGTTCTATTATAGAGTTTTTCCGACATTGGAAGAACAAAAAAATGCGATTGAGGAAAGAGATAAAATTATTCAAAGCAAAAGAGAAAATAAGTTTGAAGACATACAAGACACTGAAGATGATTTGGATTTTGAACAATATGACTCACTTGAACAAAAAGCAAAAGAAAACATAGATATTGTTCCTGTATATGAGAAAACGTCTATAGGAGATGGTAGATACGATATTGAAGTAAAATTGTCGGATATTTTTAATTATTCAAAAGGCATTGGTTATATAAAGTATCATGATAAATTTATAAAGATTATCGATGAAACAAGAAACGAAATAACGAAAAAACCGAGTACTTATAGAGTAATAAGAGAGAAAATTAGTGTTAGTGCATTACAAAATGAAGAAACTTGGAGTGAGTATTTAAATAAGAAATCGGAACCAACTCCTGTTATTCCAAAGTGGGAGTTTTCTATTGAAATAGAAGTAAAGCCGTTTACTAATGATTTATTGAAAGTTTCTGTACATCTAATTAATGAAACTAAACCAGAAAGTTATAGAAAAAGTACAGTGAAGGCAAATCTGGATATTTTGTTTAATTCTGGTTTAAAGATAGAAATACGTGGCTCAGACTATCAGCCAATAAATTTGGAATATTTTAATGATGACTATAAATATGATAAGACCCAGAGAGGAATTGGACATAACTGTGGTATTATTTGGGATGAAAAAAATCCTAAAATATTGGAAACTACTCATTTGCCTCTTTTTATACAATACAGACTAAAGACAAGAGAAGACTTGGTAGTTAAGTTTAAAGATTTAATCAATGAGCCTGTAAAAACATTAAAAAATATATATAATAAGATGCTTCAGGAATTAGACAATTGGAGGAAAGATTATAACAACAGGAAGCATTGTTTGGCTTCTGATGCTGAAAGTAATAGTAAGGCATGTAAACAGTTTGAGGAAGAAATTAAAGCATTTGAATTTGAGATTAATAGATTTAAATATGGCATTAGTATGATAGAGGACTATGATTACATAAAAAATGCCTTTATACTAATGAACAAAGCCTTTGCAAGAAGTACGAAAAATTATGATAGTTGGCGATTGTTCCAGATTGTTTTTATAGTGTCACTCATACCTGATGTTAGCGTGTGCGAATACGGCGAAGAAAAGATAGATAAATCATTTATTGATAAGGTAGATTTGCTATACTTTCCTACTGGAGGGGGTAAGACAGAAGCCTTTTTAGGAATTATTGTTTTTACATTATTTTTTGATAGACTTAGAGGGAAAACATCTGGCAATACAGCAATAGTTAAATACCCGTTAAGACTTTTATCAGTTCAGCAGGTAGGAAGAATGGCTGATATATTAGCGGCAGCAGAGATAGAGAGAAGGAATTGCCAAGAAATTAAAAATTCTGATGTTTTTTCTTTAGGTTATTATGTAGGCGATGTGAATACTCCTAATTCTCTGAACAAAGAAGTATTGGAGGAGATGGCAAAAAAGAGTCAAGAAGAACTAAATGAAGATTATAAAATTATAGATAAATGTCCTTTTTGTCAGAATAAGAGTATCAATGTAATGTTGGATACAGAAGGTTTGAGATTATTACATGTTTGTAGTAATAAAAATTGTCCTTCTGGAGGCGTTTTATCCCTTTACATTGTTGATAGAGAAATATATAGATATATACCTTCTGTCATAATAAGTACAATAGATAAACTGGCTGCTGTTGGATATCAGTCTGATTTCAGAAATATCTTTGGTGAAGTGACACATAAGTGTCCTATACATGGATATACAAGCAAAACAAGGTGTACTGAAAAAGAAGTATGCAAAGTAGACGTAGTTGAGTATAAGAATGTAGATTTGTACGACCCTGCTCCTACATTACTTATACAAGATGAACTGCATTTAATTAGGGAATCTTTAGGAGCGTTTGACGCTCATTATGAAACCTTTTTTCAGTATATGATTGCTAATTTGACTAAATCAAAAAAGAAGATAAAAATTATAGGAGCAACAGCAACTATATCATTTTTTGAATCACAATTGTATCATTTATATTTAAAAGATGGAATAAGATTTCCGTGTCAGTCGCCATATTTAAATAGAAATTTTTATTCTTATGTGGATAAAACTGAAATTAACAGATTTATATTAGGGTATGCACCCTATGGAAAAGCGATAATCAATAGCGTCGTATATTCAATGAAATATTTAAAACAAATTATTTGGGATTATTATAAGAATCCATCTAAAATGATGGATATTGAGGGAATAGATATTAAGAATGAAGAGGAAGTATATGATATTTTAAAAGATTACTGGATATTCCTGGAATATAACAATGTAAAATTGGACGGTAACAGGGTGCTAAGTGCCTTGGATGACCCTATTAATACTGAACTTGACGCTGAAGGGATACAGCCATTTGATGAGAGAAAAATGACAGGTGATGATACTTTTCAGGATGTACGGAGAATTTTAGCAGAAGTCGAAACAACAAAGAACGTGTTTGAGGGATTCAATTTAATTGCAGCGACAAGTATGATATCTCATGGAGTTGATGCAGATAAATTTAATCTTATGTTTTTCTTTGGAATGCCTGGGAATACGGCTGAATACATTCAAGCATATAGTAGATGTGGCAGGAAATATCCAGGTCTGATAATTATGATTATGCGTCCTGCAAGAGAAAAAGACCAAAGTTATTTGAAAAATTTTGTAAAATTTCATGAATATAAGGATATTTTAGTTGAGCCTGTACCAATAAATCGTTGGGCAACAAAGGCAGTGGAAAAAACCTTGCCAGGAATTTTTGCTGGAATTATAATAAATCACTATGATAAGCACTTGCAGTACGAGTTTGGTAATATCTATCAAATGAAGAATTTGAAAGAGGCTATTAAGAACGGCAGAGTCAATAAAGAAGAAGTAATTAACCATATTTTAAGAGCCTACGGATGTATAAGGGAAAACGGTACTGTTGAAGAATTGGGAAATCAGTATCGTGAATATATTATCGAAAAAATAAATTATATATTTAATGAGATACTTACTAAATCTTATGATGCACAAGATTATTATATTTTAGATGGCATTGAAAAATTAGGAAGTGGATTGTATAGTCCAATGAGAAGCCTACGTGATACAGATAAGCCTGTTAAGATTAAATTGGAGTAGGGGTGAATATTATGGAAGTTAAGGATAACGAAATGCAAAGGGGACTTAACCAAGCATTATACAAATACTTACCAGATTCATGGATAGATTTTTATATTAAAAAGACAAGAACTGCTTATACAGCGAGAGTAAAGAATTGGAATAGTGGAGAGTTACAGGATATAAACAAAAAAAGGCTCATTGAGCAAGTAAGGTTGCTAACTGAATCATTTGTTAGCAATGGAGGCAATGTAAGTAACTTTGGTTCTGAAATATCAGATAAAACCTATGATGTTCTAACTCCAAGAGGAGGAATAAATCCAGATATAATTGCAGAAGTAAATCCTTTAACTTTTTTTTGTAGTGGTTGTAGAAAGGTGTATGTGTTTAAATCAAGTGATACTTTTTTAAAATTTGGTAACGGTTTAAGTCAGTGTTGCCAAAAATCACTCAAACAAATTAGTCTTGTTTATGCATGTGAATGTGGTTGGGCAGGACCTGTAACACCACGGCCCTGTCTAAATCAAGGACATGGTTTTGAGTTTTTAAAATATACAGGTAGATATGCATTCATTTGCAGTAAAGATGGTAGAATTTTAGAAATGAGAAAAAAATGTCCTAATTGTGGCAAATTGCTATTTCCCCAAAATGCTTTAGACCAATCTAACTATATACCTTTTTCTTTTTCTTTGATTGATTTACTGGATATGGATGAAGAAGAGTTTCTTTCTAACGAAGAATTAGGTGCAAAGGTTATACTGGCTTACTGGTTGGGGCAAATAGATGAACTTAACTATAAAAACTTAATTAAGAATGGTATTCCAAAAGAAAGTGATGAAACGAAAAATGTGCAATATCAGTTAATGGTTAAACAGTTTATGAATAATGGGCTTACCAAGGAGCAAGCCGAAAATTTTGCAAAAATGGCTGTTAGCGGTCTTTCTTCTACTTCAGAAATTGATAAAATTAAGGATTATATAGATATAAATATTGTAATTCAGGACGCAAATAAGTTGAATAAACAAGCAATTGAAATACTTGAATTTAAAAGAATCTTAAATACAGGTAGTGTGTCAACTTTAGAGGATGCCAAAAGGATTTCCAAAATTTTGAACACACACTCCAGACCAGAAAACTATGACAAAACTGCTGAGAAGTTTGGAATAAAAACTGTACAAGCCAGTGGAAATGTACCTTTTGTATTTTGTTCATATGGATATACAAGAAAGAATAGCGACCCAGTAGAGGCGGCAAAAACAAAGAAACCTATAACATTAACTGCTTTCCCACAAGAACGTAATGAGAAGAAAAATGTTTATGCTACTAAATTAAATACTGAGGGTATTTTGTTTGAGATTGATAGAAAAAGGATTGTAGAGTGGATGCTATTAAATGGGTTTTTGTCCCCAAATGTTGCTCCTGACATATCAGATGACATTGAATTAAAAAAATGGTTTATAAATTATATTAATACAGATAAAATATCAACTTTTTCTAATATTAATAGAATGGAAGATAATATAACTTATTATGTGTATAATCTATTGCATTCCATGTCTCATGCATTTTTGAAGCAAGCAGCCTATTTATGTGGGTTGGATAAAAATTCGTTATCAGAATATATTTTGCCTAATATACCTGCCATATTTATATATTGCCAAAACTCACAAGGGTTTAGTTTAGGGGCTTTGTTTAATTTATTTGAAGCATATTTTGACAAATGGCTTACATCAATGAGAAGTGAATTAGAAAAGTGTATATTTGACCCTATATGCATTGAAAGGGATAGGGCTTGCGCTGGATGCTTGTATCTAAATGAAGTATCTTGTATACATTTCAATAAGGACCTTGATAGAAGATTCTTGATAGGATGGTATGATAAAGATTCAGGGGAGAAAATTCATGGATTTTGGGAGGACGCTTTGAATGGCTAATATGTATCCTAAGAATATAGAAAATTACAACTATACTGAATCTGAAAAAGTTTTTTATGAAGCATTGAAAAATAAACTTTCAGATAAATTTTCGGTGTTTTACTCAATAAAGTGGTTTACATTGATAGATGGGATAAAAAAACACAGTGAGTGTGATTTTCTTATATTTCATCCCAGTTATGGATATTTGACTGTTGAAGTGAAAGGTGGAAAAGAAATTAAAAAAGTTGGTGATGAATGGAGAATATTAGATAGTGAATATGATGAGGATTACAGGGTCCTAAAAAAAAGTCCATTTAAACAAGCGGAAGAGAGTATGTACTATTTTAAAAATTATTATGAAGAACAATTTGGGTATTTTTATAAAGGTGTATATGGGTTTGCAGTTGCATTCCCATTTTATTCTATTAATGAAGATTTCGGACCAGAGGGCCCCAAAAACTTAATAATTGATTATAATGACCTTAATAATTTAGAACAAAAAGTTTATGATATATTCAATTACTGGAGAGGGAAAAATCATAACTTTATTTCATTTTCTTCCGACCAACAGGTTAAATTTATAAATATGATAAATAAACGAATTGCTTTATCGGCTGCTGCTGGTTCGCTTATAGAGATTAGGAGTCGTCAACTTGAAGAAGTAAATAGAATCCAAGATAATTATATAGATTTTTTACATAACTATAAGCAGGCATTTATCATAGGTGGGGCTGGAACAGGAAAAACATGGATAGGCATCAAAAAGGTAAAACAAGAGGCAGAACAAAACAAGAAAGTTTTGTTTTTATGTTTTAATAAACAATTAAATGAATTTGTAAGTAGTATTGTTGAACCATATGGTGTAGACTGCTACACATTTCATTCATTGATTGTCTCAATATTCGGGTATAATCAATATAATAACTTATTTGATAAAAGTAGAGAATTAAGTGGCGTAGCAGACCTTTTCGATAATTATTTAAATCTTCCCCAATATGACTGTATTATTGTTGATGAAGCACAGGATTTTAACGAGGAGTGGGCATATTGTGTAAGATTACTCCTAAAAGACCAAAAACAGTCACATTTATATGTATTTTATGATGAAAATCAGAATATTTTTAAAAGAAATTTTGGCAATGCATTTATGATAGATTATCCACCCTTTATATTGACAGAAAATATTAGAAATACAGCAGGTATATATAAATGGGTTGTAAATGAAACTAATCTTGGAACTTCTATAAGACCTAATACGATAGAAGGTGTTGAACCTGAAAAAATACAGTTCAAGCACAGTAAACATGCTATACGAAAATTAGAGGAACTGCTGAATACATTAATAAAAAAAGAATGTGTAAGTAATAAATCTATAGTTGTATTATCGAATAGAAATATAGAAAATTCTATTCTTAATGGTAAAAAAGATTTAGCGAATTTTCAATTTGTCACTGAAAACAGGGAATTATTAGATAATGAAATAATGTTTAGAACTATACAAGGGTTTAAAGGGTTAGAGGCTGATGTGGTTATTCTTCTTAATCACTTAAAGGAAGAAACGTTAGACAATAAACAATTATATGTAGGTTATACGAGAGCCAGATTTTATCTTTATGTAATCGAAATATTGCAAGCATAGAGATATTTATCATGTATAAATTTTTATAGTGTCGAAGCATCGACATTTAACTCCTAGTGTGATATAATAAATTCACATTTTATTTTGGAAAGGTGAAATAAATGGCAAATATATTATTAATAGAACCTGAATACTATTGTAAGTATCCACCTTTAGGGTTGATGAAAATAGCATATTATCACAAAGAAATACGAAAGGATTTTGTTTGGTTTTCAAAAGGAAAGGTTCCAGAGAGGGTTAGTGATAAAGTAAAAGAAAAGTTATATAAGTCGAAATATTATATAGATAAATACGGGAATAATCTAAAAGATTTTATAAAAAGTGTAGATAATATTATTTCGCAAAAAAAATGGGATAGGGTATATGTATCTACACTTTTTACATACGAGTGGAAAATTACCATAGATACGATTGAATATGCCAAAACATTGGTGGCCGATAAATCGAATGTTTACTCGGGGGGAATACTGGCAACCTTAATGGCTGAAGAATTTGAAAAAACTACTGGAATTAAGCCAATAAAAGGTCAGTTGTTCGATTCAATGTTAATTGGCTATGATGATGGAGTTAATATTGATACATTGACGCCAGACTATAGCATACTTGATAATACAGAATATATTTACCCAAGTAATAATGCTTACTTTGCTTATGCAACTCGCGGCTGCGGAATGAATTGTGAATTTTGTGCTGTTAAAACCTTGGAACCTGAGTACACGTCATATATTTCTATTAAAGACCAGATAAATGAAATAAAAGAAAGATATGGCGAAAAGAAGGATTTACTATTAATGGATAATAATGTACTTAAATCAAAGGATTTTAAAAAAATTATTGATGAAATCATTGAACTTGGCTTCGGGAGAGGAGCCACCTATATTAACCCTATAACAGGTAAGAAAAATAATCGGTATGTAGATTTCAACCAAGGGTTGGACGCATTACTATTTAGTGAGGAAAAGGTTAAACTACTAAGTAAAATTGCTTTAAGGCCTGCAAGAATAGCATTTGACCATATAGCAGATAAAGAAAATTACTTGAAAGCATTAGACCTGGCTGTAAAGTATGATATTACTCACTTATCTAATTATTTGTTATATAATGCAGATGAATTTGTATGTAAAGGCATTAAATATGAAGCGGACAAGCCAGAAGATTTATATAATAGACTTCGAATTAATGTAGATTATCAAGATATGATTAACAAGAGAAGACAAAAAGAAAAGAAAGAACGCATACATATATTTTCTTTTCCAATGCGTTACATACCATTAGACGCTAAAGAAAGAGGATATGTTAGCGAAAAACACTGGAATATGAAATGTCTAAGAGCAATACAGAGAATTTTAATCCCTACGCAGGGTAAGGGGGTTTCAAGTAAATCATTTTTTGAAGCGGCTTTTGGTAGAAATGTGGATGAATATATGATGGTATTACTTATGCCTGAAGACTATATTGCCACCAGGGGCAAACCCGAAAAAATTAGTCGTATATCAGAAGATGAAAGGTTAAAGAAAAAAGAGGAATTTGAAATATGGGAAGGGCTAAGAAAAGAGTGGATAAAATTATATAATAATTTGACTAAGGAACAAAAAATTAAATTTAAAGAAATTATTAGCAAAAATGAGTTTACTACGGAGATACTAAAAAGTATTGATTATAAGGAAATAAGAAAGATATTTATACATTACTTTAGCGAGTTTAGAATAATTACAGTTCTTGAGGAACTTGAGGTACAAATGGAAGATGAACTGATGGAGGAGATTATTTGCTATATAACTAGCGAATGTAAACTTATGATGAAGCATCTTGCTAAATATATGGTTAAATTTAAACTTAATTCAACTCAAATTAAATCTTTTTTTAGGTTTTTCGGTCAGGATGCTGTCAATGAGTTAATTGATATATGGATTCATGATAATTATGAAAATGAACGTGTGATTGAATTATTATGTTATACTAATTCTGCTTATATTAACCCTTATTATCTTACACTAATAAAGTGGTGCAGTAAACTAAATCTGCTTACTGTAAGTGAATGTAATAGGCTTATTATGGCTTTAAAACAAAATAACAAATCAACTATTAGCGAATTATTGGCAGATAAATACGAGAAGATATTTGAAACATTAACGGCAAATTATAGTAGTATTATGGATAAAGAACAACTAGATTCCTTGCTACTAGAAGTAAAGAATAAACTGGTATATCAGTTGTCATTATTTAATTAATGGTTTTGAGGAGGGACATTATGGATAATAATGTAATTGTAGGGAAATATACTCTTGAATCATTGACTATGGGTATGTACACAAATCCTTTTATAATATACAGAGAATACATTCAAAATTCAACAGATGCTATAGACGAAGCAGTTAGAAAGGGAATTATTAACTATGAGAATACTTATATTAATATCATTATAAATAAAACTGAATCTTCAATTATTATTGAAGATAATGGTATTGGTGTTAGTTTAAAAGACGCTCCTGAAGTCCTTTTAAACATTGGAAAATCTAACAAAAACCCTGGTATAAATAAGGGGTTTAGAGGTATTGGTAGATTGGGTGGATTGAGTTACTGTGACAGTGTCATTTTTGAGACATCATATTACGGTGAGGATACAAGTTCCATAATTACTTTTGATGCAGTGAGGTTAAATAGACTTTTAATACCAGGGGAATTTGAGTCATATACTCTTTCAGATGTGATTAAAGAAGTTACTAATATACAATACAGAAAGGAAAGTCCAGAAAAACATTATTTTAGAGTGATATTGAAAAATGTGGATAAGAAATATAATCTATTAGAATTTGATAAGGCTTATAGTTACATAAAACAAGTTGCTCCAGTACCTTTTGATACTAATAAATTTAAATATGCCGATGATATAGATAAAAAACTTTCTGAACTGAAAGTTAACTGGGTGAATTATAATATTTTCTTAGGGAAAAGCAGGGATAGTTTAAAACAAATTTATAAGCCTTACAAGACCAGATTTTATACAGACGTCAGCCGTAAAGTAATAGATAGTTTTGAAGGAGTACATTTTTATCCAATTACAGATGATTACAATGAGAAATTAATTGCACTAGTTTGGTATGGAAAGTGTAAACTTTTAGGAACTGTGTTGGATGAAGAAGTTAAAGGTTTAAGGGTAAGAAAATCTGGCATAATGATTGGTGACAGATTTCTATTAAATCCAATTTTTAAAGAGGAAAGATTCAATGGTTGGGTTCAGGGAGAAGTGTTAGTTTTTGATGATAACATTATTCCGAATGCAAGAAGGGACGATTTTGAGAAAAATGATGCGTATATATTATTAATGGAAAAATTAAAAAACATAGCAGAATGCATTTCTAATGACATTAGAAATGCGTCTAAGCAAAGGAGTAAGCAAATAAATAATATGTCTGAAAATAAAAATGTCACATCAAATGATAATATAACTAAAGAGATAATTAGCAAATTGGATTTAATTATTCAAAAAGCAACTATGAAAGACACAAAGTTATTAGAACAAATAGAAAAAGTTTTAAAGCGAGAGTTAGATTCAAATAAAGCGGAAAGCATTCTTAAAAAGATAGAAAACATTGTTTGATTTAAAATAGTAGTTTTATGAGATATAACTCATTATTATTTAACTTGAATTCGGCAAGTTGTTGAAATTCTTTCAATAACCTTGCCATTTTCATTTTTTAACTTTAATTTTATTATTGTTGTTGTTTCTCACGAGCCGTTAGGCTCATTTTGGGTACACTAAATAAACCT
>Ga0209537_1002912_pt1 | contig 16397 bp, 15 predicted proteins | sample BioPla4DNA1_FD_187698 | JGI IMG/M metagenome (GOLD analysis project Ga0209537, IMG submission 187698) | Biogas fermentation microbial communities from Germany - Plant 4 DNA1 (SPAdes) (version 2) | ecosystem: Engineered > Bioreactor > Anaerobic > Digestate | place: Bielefeld, North... | reverse complement strand
TTATTCCAAATTATTCAAAGAAACTATTTGCTTAAAATCGCCACCTCTTAAGTCTGGTGAATTAGGATTTCTATCTAGTATTATAGCATTAATTTATAATCAAATTTATAGATTTTTATTAACAAAAGAATAGAAAACAAAAAATTATCAGGCTTCTTAAAAATTGTATATATATTTTTTTAACAATTCATCATTTTCCAAAGCTAAATCATTTAAACTTAATTCTTTAAATGCTAATATTACATTGTCATATAGCAAATATTAGGGGGAGGTATGTAAACGTGAAGAAAAGGAGTAGAGTTATTCTAGGTTTTCTCCTTGTATTAGTTTTTAGTATGGTTTTTGCTGGTTGCAGCCCGGCATCTCAGCCTGACAGCAGCAGTAAACCGGATACTTCTAAAGAGGTTTCAGGTAAGGAAGATGTAACCCAGCAGACTGTAACCCTTAGGTTCTCATGGTGGGGCGCAGATACAAGACACCAGGCTACTTTGGCTGCAATGGAATTGTATTCCCAGAGAAACCCGAACGTTAAAATTGAAGGTGAATATGGAGCATTCTCAACTTTCTATCAGAAACTGCTTACTCAGCTTGCCGGAAGAACAGCTCCAGACATTATATCCGTCGACTACAAATGGACGCATGATTTAATGAAGCAGGGCAGTCCGTTTGTGAACATGTATACTTTAACTGACAAAATTGATATGAATGGTTTTGATCTTGATTTTGCAAAGATATACGGCGGGGACGATGATTACCTGATTGGCTTGCCGGCCGGCGTTAATGGTATGGGTTATCTGTATAACGTTGAATTTCTGAAGGAATTTGGAATAGAACCCAACAATGAGTGGGATTGGGAAACGGTTATAGAAAACGGTAAAAAGGTTCAGGCAGCAGATCCAAGCAAGCATTTAATGTACAACATTTCCGAGCACTGGGTATATCTTTTGAAAACAATGCTTAAACAGATTAACGGTAATACCATTCTGAATGATGATTACTCACTTGGCTTTTCACGAGATGATATTATACAGGTTTTCGATTATATAAGGCGTCTTGTGGAGACCGGAACCGTTCCTCCATTTGAAGAAGGTGTTCTGTACGAAAATGTTTACGCAGATCAGAATCCGAACTGGCTGAATCAGAACTTTGGTATATTCCCAACATCATCTTCGTTAATTCCGGGTATCGCAGCCGCAAGTGACTTTGAACTTGACGTATTCCGTTATCCCGTTCCTAAAGATGCTGTAGACCCTGGAATTTTGGTTACACCTTCAATGTTTATAACAATTTATGAGCACAGCAAATATCAGGATGTCGCAGCTGATTTCATAGATTTCTTCTTTAATGATGAAGAAGCAATAATGATTCTGAAAGATACCCGCGGTGTTCCTGCAAACGAAAAAGCAAAAGAAATGTTAGTTCGCGAGGGCATAGTTCCTAAGCAGGTTTCAGATATGGTTTCTCAGTCATTAACAGGTGCAGGTATTGCAGAAACCGGACCAAGCTTAAATCCAGAAGTGATAGCTCTTATTAAGGATTACATACAGCAGGTGGGCTATTTGAAACTTACTCCAGAGCAGGCAGCCGATGAATTTATGAAAGAACTTGAAGCGCTTGCTGCATCACTGAAATAGCATTTCTGCTTAAGCATAAATAATACTGATAGGGATGTCACGCGAATATAAATTCGTCCCACATCCCTATTTTTTACGGAGGTAATGTAACATATGGCAACATTAAAAGAAGAAAGATATATCGGTAAAAATGGAACAAGGCTCGAGACTGTTAGAGGCAGAATATCAAAATTATCTCCTGGATATTTATATATTCTTCCTTGGGTAATTGGCTTTTTGCTGTTTCAGTTATATCCCTTTGTTACTTCGTTCATATATTCATTCACGGATTTTTCAATCTTAAAACCAATGTCATTTGTAGGTTTAGATAACTACAAAAAAATGTTCACAGCTGACCGCCTTTATTGGACATCACTAAAGGCAACCTTTAAGTATGTGCTTATTGCTGTACCCGGGAGGCTTATATTTGCACTTTTCATAGCAATGATACTTAATATGAAGTTGAAATGCATCAACTTCTTTAGAACGGTTTACTACCTGCCTTCAATTTTAGGAGGTTCGGTTGCAATTTCAATTCTATGGAGGTTTTTGTTCAGCAGGAACGGAACAGTTAATGTTCTGTTGAAAGCATTGGGAATTCCGCCGGTTGACTGGCTGGGAAATCCAAATCTGGCCCTTGGTACAATGGGATTATTGGTAATATGGCAGTTTGGGTCGTCCATGGTTTTGTTCCTGGCGGGTCTTAGAAATATACCGACAGAGCTGTACGAAGCCGCAAGGGTTGACGGAGCCGGAAGCGTAAAAGTATTTTTTAAGATTACACTTCCGATGCTTTCACCAATTATATTTTTCAACCTTATTATGCAGACCATCAATGCGTTTAAGGAATTTAACGCGCCGTATCTCATTACGCAAGGTGGTCCTCTGAATTCTACTTATTTGTATGGCATGATGCTGTACGAGAATGCTTTCGCCTTTTTGAAGATGGGGTATGCTTCGGCTCAGTCATGGGTTCTGTTTGCAATAATTATGCTGTTTACCGCATTGGCATTTAAGTCTTCACCCTACTGGACATATTACGAGGATGGAGGTGATTTCTAATGAGAAAAGGTGAAGTGAAAAAAAACACCAGATTAATCCTGTCGTATATTTTCCTTTGCATACTTGGTATTATCATGGTTTATCCGCTTTTATGGATGTTTTCGGCGTCGTTTAAAACAAACAACGAAATATTCAGCTCCTTTACCTTAATCCCGAAGAAAATTGTGACAGGGGCATATTCGCAAGGCTGGAAAGGCAGCGGTCAGTATTCGTTCGGCAGGTTTTTTTCCAACACTTTCATAATGGTTTTACCAACCGTATTTTTTACCATAATTTCAAGCCTGCTTGTTGCTTACGGATTTGCCCGTTTCAAATTCCGATATAAAAAACCTTTGTTTGCACTGGTTTTGGCTTCCCTCATGCTACCTACCGAAGTTGTAATAATTCCACGGTATATACTGTTTAATACACTTGATTGGCTGGATTCATACCTGCCCTTTATTATTCCTGCTGCATTCGCAACCCACTCGTTTTTCATATTTATGCTGGTTCAATATATACGGGGCATACCTAAGGAGTTAGATGAATCTGCGGTTATTGACGGATGTTCCAGTTTTAAAATTTTGACGAAAATTATAATCCCACTGTGCAAGCCGGCTATAGTATCGGTAGCAATTTTCCAGTTTGTCTGGCGCTGGAATGATTTCCTCAATCCGCTTATCTATATAAGCAGTGTAAGGAAATACCCGTTGTCTCTTGCATTGCGCATGACTCTTGACGTGACAGACACAATTATATGGAATCAGGTAATGGCTATGTCGGTATTGTCATTAATACCGCCGGTATTGCTGTTTTTCTTCACACAAAAATATTTCGTGGAAGGAATTGCTACTACAGGACTGAAAGGATAGGTTTATTATGGGATACGATTTTAAGGTTCGTGCAATAGAACTTCACAGTCTTTATGCCTGGGATTTTGAGTGGATAATGATGACCATGGACTTTATCCAGGCTCATAATATGAATACTTTGATATTGCACCGCAATGATTTCATAGATCTGATTGTTTACCCGGGCAAATATTTCGGCTGTTCACGTGAAAAGTATGACAGCATGCTTGAACGGTATGGAGAGATATTCCGCAAATTATATAAATACACGCCAACAAGACGTTCCAGCCCTTATCAGCGTTACGGATTTCTGAGGCGTGTTCTCGAAGAGGCTAAAAGAAGAAATATTGATATATACATAGAAAATAAAGAGCTATATTTCCCGGATATAATCATCGAGTTTTATCCGCATTTGGTCAAGAACGGAAAAATATGCGCCAATGATCCCTTTTGGTGGGAGTTTACACGCGTAAAATATAAAGAGTTTTTTGAAGATTTTCCTGATGTAGCAGGAATAATTACAGCTCCTGCAACGGGAGAAAGCAGGGTTTCAATAAAATCCAACCGCTGCGAGTGCGAGTTATGTAAATCTACAAAAGTCGAGACCTGGTTTCGGAATTTGCTGGAGGCGATGTACGAACCGATACACGCAGCCGGTAAAAAGCTTGTTGTGCGTGATTTCGTATTTGATCCGCAGGCACAGCAGGAAATTTTATCTGTTATTGATTTTTTGCCTGAAGATGTTGTTATATCTCTTAAAAATACACCACATGACTTCTACCCGACATTTCCGCTTAACAGCCGTATTGGTAATGTTGGGAACCATGAGCAGTGGGTTGAATTTGATGCAATGGGGCAATATTTTGGATGGGGAATAGGAATTGCAGATTTGACCGAAGATTATTGCAATCGTTTTCGGGCCATTAAAGAAAAAGGTGCTTCAGGAATAATAGTCCGCACTGACTGGGAGAGCCTTGACGGGCATTCAGTTTTCCGCACTCCTAACAAAATTAACCTTTACGCAGCAGCAGCGTTTTCACGAAATGCAGACGAAAACATTGAAAAAATATATTACCGTTTCCTTGAAGAAGAGGAATGGTTTGAAAAAGATACAGACGAATCACAAAAGAGAAATGCTGCAAAATGGTTCGGGAGTTTATTCTCAAAAACCTGGCCTGTAGTAAAAAAGACAGTTTACGTTAATGATTGCGTATTTTCCGATTCCAGCCTTTCTCCGGTGACACTGGAGCATGCATTCTGGCTGGCACTTGAAAAAAACTCTCTCAGAGATTGGGTACCGTCAAAATGGGATGCGATAAACCCGGACATGGAGACGTTAAAAAGGAATCTTGCCGAGAAGGATCAGGCTTTAGAGGAAATAGAATACATATATAACAAAAGCCTGGAAGGTTGCGAAGGAATCCGCCGGGACAAGCTTAACTATTTACAAAGCCGTCTATTTGTGAATAAAGTTTATGTGTCCTTTTACAGAGACATTACAAGAGCTGTTCTGCTTGCCCACTATATTATTGAAACAGAAGAAGAACGGAATTCTGAATTTTTTATAAAAACAAGAGAGATGTTGGATGAAGCCATAAACAGGTTACACGATTTGGAAAATAAAATAACCGAGTTTTATAAAACTACGTCCTACAGACCTCATACGATTTATACCCTGCTGGATCCTGCAAGGGTGCAGGCAATCCGTAAAGACTTAACGGCCCGTATAAATGAATTTTATAAAAGGGAAGGCGATAAGTGTGAGTAATGTTAACATAAAAGAAATTTTTAATCTTAAGGGGAAAAATGCGTTAATTACCGGTGGTGGCGGCGGAATAGGGCTTGCATGTGCCCGGGCGCTTGCATACCAGGGAGCGTCAATCTTGCTTGCGGATATATCGGAAAAATACCTGTCTGAAGCAGTAAACACTTTAAAAGAAGAGGGAGCCAATGTCAGCGGTATTTGTGCAGACATAGGTGTGTCCTGTCAGGCGGAAAAAATAATAGACGCCGCCAGGCACCTGGGGGGCATAGATATATTTATTAACAGTGCAGCAGTTACAAACCGTAAACCTGCTTTGGAAATGTCTGATGAAGAATGGCTTGAAATAATAAATGTTAATTTAAACGGAGCATTTTACCTGGGCCGTGCTGTTGGAAAACATATGATCGAACATGGCCGGGGAGGAAAAATTATATACATTGTTTCTACCGGAGCATACCGCGCCTCGAAAAATTTCGCGGCTTACAGTGCCAGCAAGGCGGGAGTTGTGATGTTAATGAAGACTCTTGCCCTGGAGCTTGCTCCATACAAGATATGCGTTAATGCAATTGCTCCGACAGCGACAGACACGCGTTTTACTGCAGATTACTACGCAAAGAATCCTGACATAAAGGAAGCTGTAGTAAAGAATCATCCATTTGGCCGTATAGCCGTTCCTGAAGACTATATGGGAACAGTTATATATTTATCCTCGGCAGCATCCAATTTTGTAACCGGGGAAATGATTGTAGTTGATGGAGGAAAAACTGCTAAATGATTAGGAGCTCCGGATTTTATTATTAAGATACCCAACTAAAAATTATTTGTGAGGTGATATGCATGATTAAAGGATTTGCTGAAAGAGGACTGGAAATACATTGTCCAAGAATGTGGGATTTCGCACAGGTACTGAATGCACTTGATTTCATGGAGGAATATGGACTTACGTCGCTGATATTCCATGAAAATGAATTGCTGGACAGGGTAGTTTTTCCCGAAAAGTATTTTTCAATGAAATATATGTGGGAACGCTTTGGTCCAAGATATAGCAGGACCTTAAACAAGCGCTATTATATCAATAACGTAATTGATGAATGTCACAAAAGAGGAATTAAGTTTATTGCCGAGGTTAAAGAACTTTACTTTGACGAATGGATCATAGAACTTCATCCTGAGGTCATAAACCCTGATACGGGCAGGCTTTGTCCAAGTCATCCCTTTTGGTGGGAATACCTGGAGGCAAAAATGGATGAATTCCTTAAATATATACCCGATATAGACGGCGTTATAGTAAGCCCTGGTACGCGGGAAAGCAAACTGTCAATTGTTGCAAACAAATGCGGATGTGAGGCCTGTAACAATTCCAATGATGCTGAATGGGTCGGAACCCTGTTAAAAATTATGAATGATAAGCTTACAGCCAAGGATAAGTTCCTGGTGGTCAGAGATTTTTCGTTTACGGCAGACGACCAGACCATTATACTTGAAGGCGCAAAAATGACCTCAGAAGATATTATTATTGCATTGAAATATACTCCCCATGATTACTTTCCGACTTTCCCCACTAATCCTGCCATTGGTCACAGCGGCCATGAAGAGTGGGTTGAATTTGATGTCTGGGGTCAGTTTTTAGGCAACGGAGTTTTTCCTGTAAGCCTTGTTGAGGATTTTAAGGTTAGAATGCAGGAAATTTATGACCGTGGAGTTAAAGGAGTATGGTTCAGGACCGATTGGGAGAATATGGACGATCATTGCGTATTTAACTCTCCAAATATGTTGAATCTGATAGCCGGTGCTATGCTGTCTAAGGACATTGATACCGATATAGAAGAGATTTACAAAGAATGGACAAGATATGGAATGCTAAGCCCATTGAAATCAGCATCCTTTATTCAAAAGCCCGTACCTGTTGCAGACGAAAAAAACTACACCAAACTGAGAGATTTTATGCGTGCTTCGTGGAAAGTGATGGAGAAAACCGTATTTGCCCGCGGTCTTGTTTTCCAGGATAATTCCATGTTCCCTAACACAATGGAGCGCTGTTTCGGCATCATGGTCGATATTATGAGCCTTGACTCATGGGAGCCGGGTTCAAGCGAAAAAGTTGAACCTACTTTAGAAAACATGGAAATAATTTTTGAAGAAAAACGCCGGGCCGTTTCAGAATGCAAAAAACTGCCCGAGATTTTGGACGTTGACAGCCTTGGACTGCCCGAGGATATTGCCTTTGATCTTAAAGACATGCTGGATATTTATACTTATTATACCAGATGCTTTGAACTGGCTGCCAGGGCATGTTTCTGGTGCCGAAGAACTGAAATCACCTGCAGCGAAGAGGACAGAAATGAAACAGTTAAAGTGCTAAAAGAAATTGAGGAATTTATACCTCTTTTGAAGGAAAGAGTTACCAGACGGACCTATACGCATGAGATCAGGCGCCTGATCGATTATAAACGTTTCGAACAGCTTATTGAAAATATCAATGAACACCTGGAAAAGGTAAATTACAAATAAGTATTATGAAGGTTTCTTGGATGAGTTTGATGCAAAATGCTTAAGAAAAATACTTTGGCAGCTATATATTTAAAATTCTTGACACCACAATTAAATTAACAGAAAAAGGAGGGGTATCGGTGAGTAAAAGAGTTGGTGTTGTTCATACTTTCCTGTATTCGGTGGAGGATATAAAAAAGCAGTTCCAGGAAAAGCTTCCCGGGGTGGAAATGATTAATATTATTGACGACAGTCTGCTTGAGGAAGCACTTCAGAACAAGGGGATTACTCCTGGAATAGTGCACCGGATGTGTGTATATTTCAAAAATTGTGAGGATTTGGGCTGTGCGTGTATATTAAACCAGTGTTCATCGGTTGGAGAGGCTGCAGATATTGCGGCTAAGCAGGTTAACATTCCGGTATTGAAAATTGATTACCCAATGGCAAGAAAAGCTGTGGAACTTGGAAGCAAGATAGCTGTTATAGCTACTGCCATATCAACCGTTGAACCGTCAAGCCGGCTTATAGAGAATACTGCCAGGGAAATGGGCAGGGAGGTTTCAGTTGAACGCTGTTATGTTGACGGGGCGTATGATTTTCTTCTGAAGACAGGTGATAAGGAAAAACACAACGAAATGGTCATTGCAAAAGTAAAGGAAGCTGCAAAAAACAATGACGTTGTAGTTCTTGCCCAGGGAAGCATGTACCATCTGATGCCTTTGCTTAAGGATATTGACGTTCCGGTACTGACAAGCCTTGAAACCGGTGTGGAGCAGATTCGTAAGGTTATTGGTGTTAAATGATTTTAACTGAAATTAAAATAACAGGGGGGAAGTCATATGAAAAAAGTAAAGGTAGCTGTTGTTGGTTATGGTGTGATTGGCCAGAGGCTTGCGGATGGCGTGATATTGCAGGAGGATATGGAACTTGTCGGCGTTGCGGATATTAAACCCACACTGTCCGTCCGCGCGTTAAAGGAGAGGGGAATGCCCCATGATCTGTATCTTGTTCCAGGCGCTGACAAATCAGAATTTGATGCATTGGACATACCTGTTGCAGGCGACTTTGATGACCTTTTGGATAAGGTTGATATTGTACTGGATTCAACGCCTGCAGGGGTAGGTGCAAAGAATAAGGAAATATACAAATCAAAAGGGGTTAAAGCCGTATTTCAGGGCGGTGAAGACAATACAGTGGCAGACGTGTTTTTCCATGGCTATGCCAACTATGAAAAAGGGCTGAATAAGGACTATCTGAAACTGACATCATGTAATACAACCGGTCTTATTCGAGCGGTGGACTGTCTTGATCGCCTGTACGGCATAGAAAAAGTAGCCATTACAATTGTGCGCCGGGTCGCCGATCCGGGTGACTACCACAGGGGACTGACCAATGCTTTGCAGATGGAAAAGGCACCCAGCCATCAGGCTGTAGACTTAATGACCATAATGCCTCATGTAAATGCAACGGGCATTCTTGTTCATACACCCGTTACCCATGGTCATATCATTTCGGTTGTTGCCACCGGAAAGAAAAAAATATCAAAAGAAATGGCGCTTGATGCATTTAAACAGCATGACCGTATCCGGGTAGTCAGGATTGACGACGGATTCCTTGGGAATGCATCCTTTTTCCGTTATGCGCGCGATCTGGGTAATCCGAGGGGCGACATGTATGAAATCGGTATTTGGGAAGACAGCGTTGTTGAAAGCGGCGATGATATCATGTTTGCCATAAATATCCCACAGGAAGCCGTTACCATTCCTGAGACCATAGATGCGGTCCGTGCTGCAATGAATATGCAGTCAGATCGTTTGGAAGCCATAGCCAAAACAAATGGGTATCTGGGGCTGGGAAAATGGAAATAAAAATGACACCACTGCATGGAAAAGCCGTGAAGGGTAAAAGGGTGCTTTTGCGCCTTGACATAAACTGTCCGATAGACCCTTCCACAAAGAAGATTGTAAACGATAACCGTATTGTTAAAAGCATTCCCACACTTAAATACTTGTCGGATGGGGGAGCGAAAACTGCAATCATTGCCCACCAGGGTGATACGCTGGATTATCAGAACCTGATATCAATGGAAGAGCATGCCAAACGTCTGACCTCGTTAATGGGCAAAAATGTTTTTTATATTGACGATGTATGTGGTCCGGCGGCCCTGGAGAGGATAAAAATGCTGCAGGATGGCGAGATAATACTGCTTGGCAATTTGCGCTACTTAACTGAAGAGGTTTCCACTTTTGAAAAGGATGTAAAGCTGAGTCCTTTTCAAATGCTTGATACTTACCTGGTTCGCTCCCTTGCACCTCTTTTTGACATGTATGTAAATGATGCTTTTTCGGCTGCGCACCGCAATGCCCCGTCAATGGTGGCGTTCCAGGAGCTGCTGCCCACGGCTGCAGGCTTTCTGCTGTTTGAAGAGTACAAGGCCCTTTCCAGCGTGCGGTATGGTGCCAAAAAACCTTGTGTGTTTGTGCTGGGCGGGGCAAAGATCTCTGATGCTTTTGGAATGATGGAAATTGTTCTCCAAAACGGCACGGCCGATAAGATTCTTACTGCAGGCGTAACGGGCATTGTGATGCTGATGGCAAAAGGTGTGGATGTCGGAGAAAAAACAGTGAATTTTCTGAAGGACCGGGATCTGTTGACCTTTGTAGATGAAGCGAAACGGTATCTGGACAATTACCCTGAAAAAATTGAAGCGCCTCTGGATTTGGCAATGGAAATTGACGGGCAGCGTAAAGAGATTGAACTTCACGAAATGCCAAAGAATACTTTATTTATGGATATTGGCGCTAAGACAGCAGAGCGGTATGCAAAAGTTATAAAAACCGCAGGTACTGTTTTTGCCAATGGCCCAGCCGGGGTATATGAAAATCCTGTTTTTGAAGACGGCACCCGCGGCATATGGCAGGCAATTGCGGAAAGCCGGGGATATTCTGTAATAGGTGGCGGTGACACAGTAAATTCAGCATCAAAATTCATTGACCTTTCTTCAGTAAACTATGTATGTACAGCAGGCGGTGCCATGATACGGTTTATGTCGGGCAAAAAACTGCCTCTTATAGAAGCTATGGAAAGGGCATATTGTCGCGATTTACAGAAAGGCTGAAGTTAGGGGATTTAAATGAAAGTACTTTTTGGATACGGAAAGGAAAAAATATCGGTATCATTTGATAAAGATGATTACCTGTCGGTTCTTAAGCCAAATAAAGTGGATATTAAACTGACCGGGGAAAAAGAAGTCAGGCGCTCGCTTAATTCACCAATTGGTTCTAGGCCTCTCAGCGAAAGGGTAAGAACCGGACAGAAGATAGCAATTATTACAAGCGACATAACGCGTCCGGTTCCAACCCACAGGATACTGCCGGAGGTACTGGAGGAGCTTAACAGGGGAGGGATTCCGGACAAAGACATAACCGTTGTCTTTGCTCTTGGCAGTCATAGAAAGCATACCGAGGAGGAAAAAAGACATCTTGTCGGAAGGGAAATATATGAGCGAATAAAGTGTATTGATTCTGACAGTGATGAGTGTATTTACCTTGGTAAAACAAGTTACGGAACACCTGTAGAAATATTCCGTCCCGTAGCAGAGGCAGATTTCAGGGTTTGTATCGGGAACATTGAGTACCATTATTTTGCCGGGTACAGCGGTGGAATGAAAGCCATCATGCCCGGGGTATCAACACGTTCTGCCATCCAGGCAAACCACAGCCGTATGGTGTTGCCTGAAGCTTCGGCAGGGGCAATTGACCAAAACCCTATCCGTAAGGATATTGATGAAGTTGCAAAATTTTGCCCTGCTGACTTTATTGTCAATGTAGTGCTTGATGAGAACAGAGAAATAATCCATTGCGTAAGTGGCCACCATATTGAGGCACACCGGGAAGGCTGCCGTTTTCTTGATAAAATGTACAAGCTGGAAATCCCGGAACTTGCTGATATATTAGTGGTTTCTGCAGGAGGCTATCCTAAAGACATTAATATGTATCAGGCACAGAAGGCTCTGGATAATGCGCAGTATGCAGTCAGGGAGGGGGGCATTATTATATGGATAGCCTCCTGCTCGGAAGGGCTGGGCGAAAAGACGTTTGAAAAGTGGATGACAGAGCACAAAAAAAGCAGTGAAATAATCTCTCATATACAGAAAGATTTTAAACTTGGTGCCCATAAAGCTGCAGCCATAGCAAAAGTGTTACAAAAAGCAAGAATAATGCTGGTAAGCGATCTTGATGCGGATCTTGTCAGAAGAATTCATCTGGAACCCTTTGCCAGTGCTGAGTCTGCAGTGAGAGCCGCTGTCAGAGATACTCAAAGCCCAGCCCGGATAATAGCCATGCCGTACGGGGCTTCTGTACTACCTGTCCTTTCGCCGAAATCTTAGTATAATGGTGCCGGAAATTTATCATAGGGTATTATTAAAATTTTTTCAGCTAAAGACCTGCATAGCGCTTTACAAAAAGAGAAGACAGTAATACAATAAAGTTTAAACAGTTATATGTCATTATTATCTGGGCGGTTTATAATTAATTGCCCGAAGGAAGGACATCGTGGACAGGTATTTGGTTGGTTTTAACATTAATGACATACCCTATGAACACTATGATGTAATTATAATCGGAAGCGGCATTGCAGGAGTCTACACCGCACTTCAGACAGACAAAAATGTTAAGGTAGCCGTTATCACGAAGGAAACTCTCGATATAAGCAACTCTGTACTTGCACAGGGTGGTATTGCTGTTTCTTTAGATAAAGATGATTCTCCGGAGTGCCATTTTAAAGACACCATTTATGCAGGAGCAGGCTTATGCAATGAAGAAACTGTATGGGCCCTTGTCAGCGAAGCAGCTGAAAATATAGATATTCTGTGCCGCTATGGTGTAAATTTTGACAGGGCAGAAAATAACAAGTTGGCACTTTCCCGGGAAGGAGCGCATAGCAAAAACCGGATTGTTCATACCGGAGATGCTACGGGTAAAGAAGTGTGCGACACTTTAATTCATGCTCTGTTAAAGCATGAGAATGTAAAAATATACGAAAGAACATTTGCCATTGATATTATTGCAGAGAACCGAAAATGCATTGGACTTCTTACCTTTATGGAAGATTTAAACGGGTTTAAGCTGTTTTTATCTGAATCGGTTGTATGCGCATCCGGTGGTTACGGGCAGTTATACTATAATACAACCAATCCGCCTGTGGCAACAGGCGACGGTATAGCCCTGGCATATCGTGCAGGGTTAAGGCTTATGGATCTTGAGTTTATACAGTTCCATCCTACTGTTTTGTGTCATCCCGAAAACAGGTCTTTTCTTATTTCAGAAGCAGTAAGGGGTGAAGGTGCTGTCCTTTTAAATGCGAAGGGCGAGCGTTTTATGCCCAGTTATCATCCAATGGCAGAGCTTGCCCCACGGGATGTTGTATCAAGGGCGATTTTTCAGGAGATCCAAAAAACGCGTTCATCCCATGTGTTTTTGGATATTTCACACAAAGATCGGGAATATGTTGAAAATCGATTTCCAACTATTTACAGAACCTGTATGCAATATGGAATAGATATTACAAAGGATAAAATACCTGTTGCTCCGGCAGCTCATTACAGTATGGGAGGTATAATGACCGATGCTTATGGGAGGACCGGAATAGATGGTTTTTATGCATGCGGTGAAGCAGCATGTAATGGAATACACGGTGCAAACCGCCTGGCCAGCAATTCCCTTCTGGAAGGCCTTGTTTTTGGCAGAAGAATAGCCATTGAGGTTAGCAACAGGGTGTTAAACGGAACCAAACACAAGACAGTCGCTCCGGAACTGTTAAATGTTGAAAAAGTAAGCAGTGAACCCCTTGAAAATGTCAATGTTTTAAAATTAAAGCTCCGTAAACTGATGACAGAAAAAGTAGGTATAGTACGTGATGAGGAAAACTTACAGGAAGCAATGAAACGGGTTCTTGAGATGAAACAGGAGATATCAGGCAAAGCTTATACAACAATTGAACAGTGGGAATTTGTAAATATGCTGACATTGGCGGAGCTGGTTATTAAATCAGCATTGATGCGGAAAGAAAGCAGAGGAGCTCATTACAGGTCCGATTATCCACAAACCGATGATATAAACTTTAAGGTAAATACAATTATATGAGCATTTAGATATTGTGAATTACCGAAAATGGTGTATGTGAAAGGAAGAAAGGAAATGGAGAATTGGGTAGTTAAGGATATACTTGAAAGGGCTTTTCGCGAGGACATGCCCATGGGGGACATAACAACCGACTATACGGTTCGGGCGGACAGTGTGTCGAGGGCTTACCTGGTAGCAAAGCAGAATGGGGTTATAGCAGGGCTTGAAATTTGTATGGAAGCTTTCAAAATGCTTGATCCTGACGTGAAACTACAGCCCTTTGTTAAAGATGGGGACTTTGTTGAAAAAGGAAAAAAGCTTTTATTAGTTGAGGGAAAAAGCAGGGCATTGTTAAAAGCCGAAAGAACGGCTTTGAACCTTTTACAAAGGCTTAGCGGCATTGCTTCTGAAACTCGTAAATATGTAGACAGGATTACAGGCTATAATGCAAAGGTTGTAGATACAAGGAAAACAACACCGGGGCTCAGGTTGCTGGAAAAATATGCTGTTAGGGTTGGGGGCGGAACCAACCATCGTTTCTCGCTTTCGGATGGAGTATTAATTAAAGACAACCACATTAAGGCTGCAGGCGGAATTAAACAGGCTGTTGAGGCAGTTAGAGCAGCAATTCCTCACACTGTAAAAATTGAGGTTGAAACCGAAACCCTGGATCAGGTAAAAGAAGCCTTAGACAGCGGAGCTGACATTATTATGCTTGACAATATGCCACCCGAGCTTATGAAGCAGGCTGTTGAATTAATTGAAGGAAAAGCCATAACCGAGGCTTCGGGTAATGTTACCCTTGATAATATTCAGGATGTAGCTGCTGCAGGGGTTGATATAATATCTGTCGGAGCAATAACCCATTCTGTAAAGGCAATGGATATAAGCATGAAGTTTGAGTGATATTCTGAAAATGTTGGAATTTGTAAATACATGACATGAAGTTAGGTTGTATTGACATCCTGTGGACAAAACGTAAAACTATCCACAAAAAAGTGGACAAAATCTCAACTTAAAACTTGATAAGCACTATAACCCTTGTAAATAAAGAGTTACAAGGGTTTTTATATGCAAAAAGTTATCCACAGCCTTGTGGATAGCCAGCATATTTTTGGGGTATTTCTGAATAAAGTACCTGTGAAAATACTGAAAAACATTATTTTATCCACAGCTTCATCAAAAGAGTTTATTCTTTTTTTGTGGATAGGAGAGACAGTTTGTCAGATAAAAATGAATTTTCTCGAATACCGTAACCATTTCAGTTTTGGTTTCACAAGTAATAAATAACAAAGCATTATATTGTTTTGCAAGGCAAGAACTCATGGACAGATTGATCACTTGAAATATTTTTCAAGATCAATTTCCATAAAAAGGGCCCTTTAACATGCATGAAATGAGTATTTGTAGAAATGCGAAAGGTTAAACTATATCCGAGAACTAAAAAGGAGATGAGAATACAATGAAAGTACGCGAAGTGATGACAAAATCCATAGTTACTGTTTCACCTGATGCTACAATAAAAGAAGTGGCCGAGCTAATGCAGCAGCACAATGTTGGTGCTATACCGGTTGTTGATAATAATGGCCTTACAGGAATTGTTACCGATCGAGATCTTGTAGTTAGAAATATTGCATCTGGAAAGGATCCCTATTCAACTCCTGTTAGAGATGTTATGACATCACAAGTGACTACGGTTACTCCCGACGAGGATGTACAGTCAATCACAAAAGTTATGGCATCAAGGCAGATTAGAAGGGTTCCGGTTGTGGAAAACCAGCAGCTTATAGGTATGGTTTCGCTTGGCGATATCGCTACAACCGGCAGGTCGGAGTTGGATATGGAAGCATCCGAAGCATTGTGTGAAATAAGTAAGCCCTCTAAGCCACTGAACACAATAGCAACCAAATAATACAAGTATAGACTGTGTAAGAAGGGATAAAATAATCTTGTACGCCAAGGAGTTCGAAGCGAGGTTCGCAAGGCTTTATGCCGAAAATTGAGGAGGGATATCATGAGCAGGCGCAATGGCATCATGTCAGAACACCTCAAGGAGGAAATTGCGAAAGAACTCGGTGTGTATGATATTGTAAAAACTGATGGCTGGGGTGCAGTATCCTCGAGAGACTGTGGAAATATGGTTAAAAAGGCCATAGAAATGGCTAATCGTAATTCCGCTCAGAGCCATCAGGGATAATTGTTGCAATACCCGATGCCGATTAATCTTTTACAATAAATCATTGATATTGGTTTTGCAACAATAAAGTTACAACCGGGATAAAAACTCCTTGGCGTATTTTAAAGGGCATGAAACATGCCCTTTTATCATAATTCCAGGGGCTCAAAAGCGGGTTTTTCAGACACATGAATTCCGCAATTTACCGACTATACGGGGTATTGACAATTATTCATTTATCATGTTATACTTACATAGCAAAAACGTGGAGAGATGGTCGAGCTGGTTTAAGGCACCGGTCTTGAAAACCGGCGTGGGTTTACGCCCACCCTGGGT
>Ga0209537_1002911_pt1 | contig 16397 bp, 14 predicted proteins | sample BioPla4DNA1_FD_187698 | JGI IMG/M metagenome (GOLD analysis project Ga0209537, IMG submission 187698) | Biogas fermentation microbial communities from Germany - Plant 4 DNA1 (SPAdes) (version 2) | ecosystem: Engineered > Bioreactor > Anaerobic > Digestate | place: Bielefeld, North... | reverse complement strand
ACAAATTTCAAGGAGGCACAACAATGCAATGACAAAAAAAATTTGGTTATCTTCTCCTCATATGAGCGATGAAGGATATGAAATTCAGTATATACAGGAAGCTTTTGATACAAACTGGATTGCGCCTTTAGGAACAAATGTTGATGGATTTGAAAAAGAACTGGCTGAAAAAGTTGGCATCGGTCATGCAGTCGCATTATCTTCTGGAACAGCAGCCATACATATGGCTCTTAAGGCTGTCGGAGTAGGAGAAGGTGATATTGTTTTCTGCCAAAGCCTTACATTTTCTGCGACAGCAAATCCAATTATATATCAGAATGCAGTTCCTGTTTTTATTGACAGTGATTATAAGACATGGAATATGAATCCTGAGGCTTTAGAAACAGCTTTTAAGAAATATGAAAGAATGGGGAAAAAGCCAAAGGCAGTTATAGTTGTTCATTTATATGGGTTATCGGCTGATTTGGATAAGATTATTGAAATATGTAAGAAATATGAAGTACCACTTATTGAGGATGCCGCTGAGAGTTTGGGAACTTTATATAAAGGTAAATATACAGGTACTTTTGGAGATTTTGGAATATTTTCTTTTAATGGAAATAAAATTATCACCACGTCCGGCGGAGGTATGCTTGTAAGCAATAATGAAGAAAGAATTGCCAAAGTAAGGTTCTGGGCTACGCAAAGCAGAGACCAGGCAAGACATTACCAGCATAGCGAATTAGGTTACAACTATAGAATGAGCAATATAGTTGCTGGAATAGGAAGAGGTCAGCTAAAAGTATTGGATCAAAGATTAGCCAAGAAAAAATACATCTTTGAATTTTATAAGAGAGAATTGGAAGGGGCATATGGAATCCACTTCATGCCAATAAATGAATGGAACGAACCAAACTATTGGCTGAGTTGTATTATGTTAGACGGAGAAATAAAACCAATTGATATTATTGAAGCTCTTGAGAAGGAAGACATTGAATCAAGACCGATATGGAAGCCGATGCACATGCAGCCGTTCTTTGCTAAGTATGATTTTATTGGCGAGGGTGTATCGGAAAAAATATTTGAAAATGGTGTATGTCTACCAAGTGATACAAAAATGACAGATAACGATTTATATAGAGTATGCGATGTTATTAAGGGGTTGTGGAATAGAAAGATATACAAAGGAAGTAGCAAATACTTCTAAAGTGTTTGTTAATTAAAACTGAGATAATCAATATTATTATGGTGAGAAAATTATATAATTAGAAAGTGTTGAAACAGTTATGAGGAAAGTTAATTTAATTATTAAAAGGTTGATAGATTTTTTTGGAAGTTTGATAGGATTAATTATCATTTCTCCAGTGTTTATTATTATAGCTATATTAGTTAAAACAACATCAAAAGGACCTATCTTTTTCAAGCAAGAAAGACTTGGAAAGGGTGGTAAAGTATTCAAGATTATTAAGTTTAGGACAATGGTGGTCGATGCCGAAAAGATTGGTGACGGGCTTAAAGTAAAAAGTGAGAATGATAATAGAATTACTAAAATTGGAAGATTTTTAAGGACTACCAGCTTGGATGAGCTTCCACAGCTTTTTAATGTTCTAAAAGGAGAAATGAGCTTAGTCGGACCAAGACCACCGGTTCCCTATTATCCTTATAAGTATGAAGATTATGATTGTTTTCAAATAAGAAGATTTAATATGAAACCGGGAATGACTGGTTTAGCTCAAGTAACTGTTAGAAATTCTGTTTCGTGGAATGAAAGAATTCTTATTGATGTTGAATATGTTGATAATTTCAATGTGTGGCTCGATATCAAAATATTATTTAAAACATTCCAGAAAATTTTTAAAAGAGAAAATATATACCTTACAGACAAAAATAGAACTGAATTAGGTTCTAAGACTAATTTTAATATTTAGTAAAATAAAAAAAGGTGATTTAAATTGTGCATACGTATTCGAAAATTTGAAGAAAAAGATATACCATACAAAGTAAAATGGATTAATGATGAAAAGAATAATAAATATTTACACTATGATTTGCCTCTAAATGAGGATAAAACTTTAGAATGGTTTATGAGCATTAAAAATAGAACAGATAGAGTAGATTTCACGATTACTTTTAACGATCAACCTGTTGGATTGATAGGTTTACTAAATATTGATAGAAAGAACAGAAAAGCTGAATTTTATATTTGTATTGGTGAAGAGGAGTACAAAGGTAAAGGAATAGGCTATTCTGCTTCAAAATTGTTAATTAATTATGCCTATTATGAACTAAATCTAAATAAAATATATCTCTATACAGAAATAAACAACATTCAAGCCCAAAGATTATTTGAAAAGATTGGTTTTAAAAAAGAAGGATTATTAAAGGACGATTTAATCTATAATGGAAAGAAAGTAGATAGGTATATTTATGGTTTAATACTTGAAGATAAAAATAATCAAAACTAAGGTGGTAAACATTAAGTGTTTATTGAAAAACTTGATCCTACACCAATTCAGAAGCTAAGTGAAGATTTAAATGGTAACGTATTTTATATAAAACGAGAAGATCTAATTCCTGTTTCTTTGGGAGGTAATAAAGCTAGAAAAGCTTTGTTATTCTTTAAAGACATAAAAGCGAAATGTTGTGATTGTGTTGTTACATATGGAAGCAGTAGTTCGAATCATTGCAGGATAGTATCTAATATTGCTGCATCTAAAGGGATACCTTGCTATATTATAACTCCATTTGAATCAAATAGATTAACTGCAAATAGTAGAATGATGGAGTTATTTGGTGCAAAAGTAATACAATGCTCAGTATCTGAAGTAGGATATACCATTAGTAAAATTATAGAAGATTTAAAAATTAAAGGACATAATCCATACTTTATACAAGGTGGAGGACATGGTAATATTGGGACTCAAGCTTATGTAAATGCTTTCAAAGAAATAAAAGATTATGAAAATAATAAAGGTTTATATTTTGATTACATATTTCATGCTTCAGGTACTGGAACAACTCAAGCTGGACTTATTTGTGGCCAGTTAATTCATGGCGATAGTAAGGAAATTATCGGTGTTAGTATTGCTAGGAGAAATCCATATGGAAGACAAGTTGTTCTTAATAGTGTGAATGATTATTTGATGGGCGTAAATACAGGATGTGTGCCTTCCGATCTCATTAAGTTTATTGATGACTATGTATTAGATGGATATGGATCTTATAATAATGATGTACTTAAAACTATTAAACAAGTATTAATTCAAGATGGTATAGCTCTAGACACCACATATACAGGTAAGGCATTTTGGGGAATGAGAGAATATATTAAAAAAAATCAAATTAAAGGAAAGAGTATTTTATTTATACATACAGGGGGCACACCACTATTTTTTGATGATTTGGGGTTATTAGCAAATGAGTGAGAAGACGAATATTTTGATTTTAAGCTGTGGAACGAGAAATAAGATTGTACAGTACTTTAAAAAAGAGCTGAGTTCTAAGGGACAGGTTATTGCTACGGATTGTAGTGAACTTGCACCAGCTCTATATGACGCAGATAAACATTTTGTTGTTCCAAGAATAGATGATGAAAATTACTTAGATACAATTTTTTCAATTTGTAAAGAAAATAATATCAAAGCTGTTTTATCACTTATTGATCCTGAATTGAGTTTACTTGCTAAGTATAGAAAAAATTTTATGGATATAGGAGTTATTCCAATTGTATCGGATTATGAAATAGTCGAAATGTGTTTTGATAAATATTCTATGCATAAATTTTTAGTTAACACTGGATTTAAAACTGCCAGAAGTTATATAGATAAAAAAGAATTTTATAAAGATGTAGAGACAGGGATTATTAATTATCCCGTATTCGTAAAACCAATTAAAGGTAGTGCTAGCATCAATATTAATAAAGTTTCTAATAAAAAAGAAGTCGAATTGTTATTTGATAAATTTGACAATTTATTAATTCAAGAATTCATGAATGGAACAGAATATGGAGCTGATGTTTATATAGATATGATTTCAGGTGAACCGGTAGCAATTTTTACGAAAGAAAAGATTAAGATGAGAGCTGGTGAGACTGATAAATCGGTATCTGTAAAAGATGAAAAGCTTTTTGAATTAATAAAAGCATTTGTAAAAAAAGCTGGTTTTAAAGGAATTATTGACATAGATATTTTTAAAGTAAATGATGAGTATTACATTTCAGAAGTTAATCCTCGTTTTGGTGGGGGATATCCACATGCGTACGAGTGTGGAATTAATGTACCCAGGTTGATTATAAATAATATTCAGGGTAAAGTAAACAAAGATGTTATAGGTGAGTATGATGAGGATATTTATATGATGAAATTTAATGAAGTAAAAATACTTAAAAAGCAATCTAAAGATAGTGGAGGTTGAAGTTTTGTCAAGAATATTAATTGCATCGAATTCAATAGGAGGTCTTTATAACTTTCGAAGAGAACTAATACAAAAGTTGATTGAAGAGAAATATGATGTTTTTATATCAGCTCCAAAAGGTGACAGGATAGCGTATTTTACACAATTAGGTTGCAACTTTATTGAAACTAATATTAGTAGACATGGAGTTAATCCTATTTCTGATTTAAAACTATTATTAAAGTATATAGAGATAATTAGAAAAATAAAACCTGATGTAGTGTTAACATACACCATAAAACCTAATGTATATGGTGGCATTGCATGTAGAATACAAAAGATACCATATATAGCAAATATCACAGGATTAGGCACTTCAATTGAAAATGATGGGATAATACAAAAAATTGCATTAGGATTATATAAAGTTGGTCTTAGAAAAGCATCATGTATATTTTTTCAAAATAGCTCAAACCAAAAATTCTTTTCAGATAGAAATATGATAGCTGGAAATACAAGATTAATTCCGGGCTCAGGAGTAAATATTAATTATCACTGTTTTGAGGAGTATCCAGATGACGATAATAAAATTAAGTTTTTGTTTTTAGGTCGTATAATGAAAGATAAAGGAATAAATGAATTATTGGATGCAGCTGTTCAGATCAAAGCAAAATATTCAAATATATACTTTAATTTGATAGGAGATTGTGAAGAGGACTATTATGAACGTCTGAAAGAACTTCAAGAAAAAGGTATAATTAAATACCATGGTAGACAAAGTGATGTTCATTCTTTTATTAAAGAAAGTCATGCGGTAATATTACCTTCTTATCATGAGGGAATGTCTAATGTGCTGCTTGAAGCAGCATCTACCGGACGCCCGGTATTAGCATCAAATATACCGGGATGTAAAGAAACATTTGATGAAGGAGTTAGTGGATTTGGTTTTGAGGCTAAGAGCGTAGATAGTTTAGTGAAAGTAATAATTAAATTCATTGAACTACCTTATGAAAAGAAGAAGCAAATGGGACTTGCCGGACGAAAAAAAATGGAACGAGAGTTTGATAGAAATATAGTTGTTAACGCTTATTTAGATGAAATAAACAAAGTTTTGTTAAGAACCTCATTGAGGATTATATAAATTACATAAAAATGTAATACAATTTGTTTAATGGGTAACTAATTTATGATAAAGAATTTCCAATAAAACAGAAGTTATCAGCGATAATGGATTATGAATCAGAAGTTAGGATAGCAGAGATATGTAGAAATCATAATACAAATATTTCAATAAATGGCAAGCAAAATATGATTAATTGGGAGTCAATAGTCTTGGAACAAAGGCAATAAGTAGGACTACTTCAAATAAGTCTGAGCTTCGGAGACAGAATGAGGAAATAAAGAAGGTATTGGGAGAAAAACAATTGGTAATAAAAAAACAAGGATCTTTTAATAAGATAGAACCCAAGCTTGAAGATAGATTAGGAATAGCAAGCAAGTGTATGAAAGCAGAGTATTGTGTTAAAACAGTATTAAATCTGGTTAAAATTGTTCGTTCTATTGAAATTATTCACATAGATGGAGGGAAGATGACTGGAAAGCAGAAAGGCACAATCAAATGTGGGCAAAAAGAAATGACTGTATTACATATTACGGGAAGACATTATACATTATCAATTACACAGATGGTTTCGTAAGAGAACTTGTTGGAAGATATGCTGATTATAATATAAATTTAAAGATAGCAATAATGACTTTGGAAAAAGCAATTAATGATAGGGGAAATGATCTATTAGAACATATTTTAAAGATAGGTAATGGGTCTCATACATAAGTAAGGATTTTTAGAAATATTGCAAATTAAAAGGGATTTATCATTATTTTACTTATTTAAAGTGACCTTAGAGAGAACGCACATGTAGAAACGTATCATGGAATACTTGATGGAAGAGTTGTTGAGTAAGAGTTAATTTGACAGATTTTAAGAAGCAAAGTTTGCTGCGTTATCAGAATGCGAGGACTTCTATAATTTCTATAATAACAGGATACAGCATTTGGGGGCTTAAGTTATTGACTCTAGAAAGCTTATATAGAAAATAAAATTGAGACTATAGAAGGAAAAAGCAAGCTAAAGCTTAATTTAAAGGGCAAAAGCATGGGTTTTTAAGAAAGCATTATTGACAAAAGTATGAAAAATATAAAGAAACTCGAAATGAATTTTGAACGTATCTATCCAGAAATTAATAATTTGGAGTGAATTGTTAAATGAAATTGTTATTTGTTCATAGTACAAAGGTTAAAGAAGATAAAGAAGGAAATTTGTATACAAATAGAAGTTATAATGAAGATGTATGGAATAGATATTTATCAATTTCTAGTGAATTAAGCTTCATCGCCAGAAAAGACTCAAATATTTACGATGTAAATTATGCACAAAAAACATTCAACTTACTTGATGATAAAAAAATAAAATTTATCGAAATACCAAATCTTACATCTTCCTTTAAATCTTATTTGAGTATTCAAAAAAATAAAGAATTACATAAAATAATTAAAGAACATGTAATGAAATCAGATTGTTTAATTATCAGACTACCAAGCAGTTTAGGAAATATTGCCATTAAATATGCGAGATTGTTTAATAAGCCATATTTAACAGAAGTAGTTGGCTGTGCTTGGAGTGCTTTATGGTATCATAGTTTAAAGGGAAAAATATTAGCATTAAAGAGTTATTTAAAAATGAAAAAATCAGTAAAAAATTCCCCATTTATTATATATGTTACTAATGAATTTTTACAAAGGAGATATCCAACGTTAGGGAAAAGCATAAATTGTTCGAATGTAGTTTTACAAGAATTTGATGATAAAGTTCTAGAAAATAGATTAAATAAAATTAGAAATAAAAGCAAAAATGATACAATAGTTTTAGGAACTATTGGTGCTTTAGATGTAAGATACAAAGGGCAAAAACATGTAATTAAAGCAATTTCAAAACTAAATAGACAAGGCTTTTGTTTTGAATATCATTTGGTAGGTGGCGGAGATAAAACATATCTAAATAATGTAGCTAGAAAATATGATGTTGTTGACAAAGTTAAATTTTTAGGTTCATTATCTCATGAAAATATTTTTAAATATTTGGATAGCATAGACATATATATTCAGCCAAGTGATACCGAAGGACTTCCGAGAGCATTAATAGAAGCAATGAGTAGAGGATGTCCTGCAATTGGTACAAATGTAGGTGGTATACCTGAATTATTAGATGATGATTGTATATTTAAGAAATCTGATTCTAATGAATTAGCGAGTATTATTAAATCTATTGGATTAAACAAAGATTGGCTCATAAAGATTGCTAAAAGAAATTTTGAAGAGGCAAAAAAATATGATAAAAAAGTAATTGAAGAAAGAAGAAATAGGTTTCTAAAAGAATTTAGTGAATACACGAAGAAAGTTATATAAAAAATAAAAAAAGAATAGGTGACTTAAGTTGAATACAATAAGAAGAAAAAATTATTATATAATTGTGATAAATATTATAATGACAATTATTTCACCCTTATTGAGTTTATATATTGCATATAATACTTACAAAGTACAAGGATATGAGCTACTTTATCTACTCCCCATTATTTTTGGACTTTGTTTTATTGTTTTACTATCAAGACCTTTAATTATGGGAAATTCCATATTTTTATGGACATTTACATTATTTGCATTTTTAAGATATTTAGCTTTACCTTTTTTTATAACAATACAAAATTATTTTTTTATAGGTTATGCTTATATTTCTCCACGGCCTTTGTCGATAAAAAAAGGTATAATATTAATGTTATATGAAATTATTCTTTCATCTGTTTTTATACGTTTGTTATACAAAAAGTTTTTGTGCAAACCTGAAAATTCTGAACAAAATGAGATAACAATAAATAAGTTCTTACCAAAAAGTAAATTTATATATTCTGTTTTTATAGGATTTTCTATCATTATCCTTATAAGTAATCCAGACATATTGAAGGGGATTTCATTTTTTAATAACTTTAATCGATTTTCTTCAGAAGATAGCTCTTTATTAACTTCGCTGAATGTACAGTTTGTTATGTTAGCAAAGTTGTTATTATATTTTATAATAGTAGCAAAATTACATGAAAAATATATAGAAACGAAAAAAACAAAATATCTATTATGGACATATATAGTTTCTATTCTAAATATAGGTATCTTCGTAGGAGTAAATAGAAAACGTATATTATTGAATGTGGTTTCTTCAATATTTACAGTAAATTATTTATATCCTAAACATAAACGAAAAACAACAATAATTATGTTTATAATAGCGATTGTTATTTTTTTACAGCTGACTAGTTTTCGATTTTATACAAATACTGATAGGAATTTGTTTAGCAATATTGCAGGCACTTTACAAGTATATTTATCAGGTCCATATAACATGGCTATTGCTGTCGAAACAAGTGAATTGTATAAAAATGAAATATCAATATTGAATATTTTATATGATTTAGGTAGACCATTTTATGGAATAGGACAGATTTTAAAAAAATTTGATTTATATATATCAACTGAATATTTTAATGGAAGATTATCAATGGGAGGACCGCTCAGAAGTGATCAAATAATGCCTATAACAGGCCAAGGAATGTTACATTTTGGGCCTATACTCTCACCATTATATTTAATTTTATCAATAATTTTAGGACTTTTTTCAGATAAAAAACTAAAAGATGCTTCTTCGTTAGAAGAGAAATATATTCTATGTTTAATTAGTACTATGTTTGGTCAAGCAATGGGAGTTAATTTTATTATTATTACAAATATTGTAACATTTAATGGAGTACTATTTTATATTTTTTATTTTTTAAATTCGAAAATAACTATAAAAAAACATATTACTTATAATAAAAGAATGGTTGATGAAAAACCGGTTTATAAGTAAACTCGAATTAGACCTTGAGCAAAGCTTTATATCATTGCTTTATTTTTAAAAATAGTAATTATAAATAAAGGATCTCTTTTTTTCTAATCTGGAGGAAAATATATGAAAGAGTCAAGATTTGTAGCAAAATCAGCGTTAATTATAGTTATCTTAAATCTAGGAAGTAAGTTTCTTGGATTTGTTCGCGAAACTTTAATTGCAGCTAAATTTGGTTCAGGAATGGAAACAGATACTTTTTTTATTGCATTAGCTACTACTGGATTGATTACAGAACTAATTAGACAGGCAATATCTACTACTTTTGTACCAGTTTTATCGGAAATAGAAGCTAAAGAAGGTAAAAAAGGCAAGGTTATCCACACCAGCAATATGATAAATGTTATAATTATTGTTTCTATAATCCTGCTTATATTAACTTGGTTTATATCTCCTTTAATAGTGAGATTAACTGCAAAAGGTTTTGAGGGAGAACAGTTTAAACTGGCTGTTGTATTGTTTAAAATTGGATTATTTAAGATTTTATTTTGTGGTGTAATTGGGTCTTTAACGGGTTTTTTACATAGCGAAAAGAGGTATTTATCTGCAGCAGCTATAGGTTTTCCTTTCAATTGCGTTTATATAATTTACCTAATATTTTTTTCAGGAATATTTGGAATAAAAGGTCTTATGGTTGCAGCAGTTACAGCAGTTTTGTCACAACTAATTATTCAAATACCTGAAGCAAGAAAAGCAGGATTAAAGTATAAGCTTGTTTTTGATATAACAGATAAGTATATTAAAAAAATTTTTTATTTGAGTGGTCCAATTTTAATGAGCGTGGCAATTAATGATGTAAATGTAATTATTGATAAAACCTTGGCATCAGATTTAGTAGCTGGTAGTATATCTGCTTTAAATTATGCTAGTAAACTAAATGGACTTATACTTGGAGTTTTTGTATCTGCAATTACTACTGTTATATTCCCACTATTAGCTAAAGAATCAAACAGTGATAATATCGAGAATTTAAAGAAGATAATGACTTATGGTGTTAATTTAATCTTATTAATAACTATTCCTGCTACTTTTGGCCTTATTATTTTATCTAAGCCTATAGTACGAGTTGCTTTCGAAAGAGGAGCTTTTACTCCAAGTGATACTCTAATGGCATCTTCAGCGTTAATCTTTTATTCTTCTGGACTTACAGCTTCATCATTAAGATTACTAATTACCAGAGTGTATTATTCTTTACAAGATACAAAAACTCCAATGATAAATGGATTAATTTCTGTAGGATTAAATATTATTTTAAACCTTATATTAATAAAATTTATGGCTCATACTGGATTAGCATTTGCAACTAGTATATCTACAACTATTACTACATTATTAATGTTTTATAGACTTAAAAAGAAGATAGGTCCATTAGGTACTAAAAACTATATAATTACATTAATTAAATCTGTACTGGCATCTGCTGTTATGGGAGCATTTGCATATGTAGTTTATCATGGATTATATGGTTTATTAGGAGTATCTAAATTATATAATTTCATATCTTTACTGGTTGCAGTAGGACTATCTGTTATACTATATGTTATATTATGTTATTTGCTAAAAATAAAGATAAGTATCTATAAAGAATCCCATTGAGGATAAGACAAATTGTATAAAATGTAATACAATTTATTTAATGGTAAGTTATTTATGATAAAGAAATTTACTGTAGAACAGAAGTTATCAGCAAAAAAGGATTTCGAAGAGGGAGCATTCCTGTAGTTAAATAAAATGAACTTTGAAAAAGAAGATGCCACACTGTAGAATTTGAAATGTGAGTTGCACGTCAGTAACCACAAATCAAAATCGACAGGAGGCATCTAATATGAAGTATACCCAGAACGAAAGAATAATGCAAATCACAGAAAAGACTCTGATCGTCGGAATTGATGTAGGAAGCGAGAAACATTACGCCAGGGCTTTCAATTTCAGAGGCGTAGAGTACGGGAAGCTATTGATATTCCATAACGACGCAGAAGGATTTGCAATATTTGAAGGTTGGATCAGGAAGTTAGCCGTACAAAATGGATTCAAAGATGTAACGGTGGGGATGGAACCTACAGGGCACTATTGGTTCACCCTTGGAGAGCATATAAAGAGAACAGGTATGAGGATAGTGTTGGTGAATCCGCACCATGTAAAGAAGAGCAAGGAACTGGATGACAATAACCCGAGCAAAACAGACCGTAAGGATCCAAAAACCATAGCCATGCTAGTCAAAGATGGCAGATATATGGAGCCGTATATACCAGAGGGGATATACAAGGAATTACGGAACTTGATGGATAGCAGGTGGCGGATCACGAAAGAACTTTTTGCAATCAAGAACAGGATCAGGCGATGGATCAGCATATACTATCCTGAGTTTACCAAGGTTTTTGTAGACTGGGAAGGCAAGGCAGCAATGCTGATATTGAAGGAGTGTCCGACACCGGCAAAGATCATTGAGAAAGGCATAGATGGGATCATTGCTATCTGGAAGGAGCATAAAATACGGGCGGTTGGAATGAAACGGGCTGTAATGTTGTTGGAGATGGCGAGATTATCCATAGGGACGAAGGAAGGCATGACCTCAGCGGAGAATGAACTGCAGATGCTGCTTGAGGATTATGAAAGCAAAATGCGGCAGTATGAAAGAACGATGGATCTGGTAGAAAGGCTGGCGAGAGAAATCCCGGGATTTGAGGAGATGCTTGCAATTAAAGGAGTCGGATTGGTAACAGCAGCAGGATTTATAGCTGAGATAGGTGACGTGAGACGATTCTCGCACCCGAAGCAGATACAGAAGTTGGCGGGATTAAGCCTGAAGGAGAACAGCTCGGGGAAGCACAAAGGTAAGACTACCATATGCAAGCGAGGGAGGCGACGGCTGCGATATTATCTGACATTCGGGATGATGCCGCTGTTATCAAAGAATGAGGAGTTTAAGGCTCTGCATGAGTACTATACAAGCCGGAAGGTGAATCCGCTGAAGAAGATGCAATCCCTGGTGGCATTGAGCAACAAACTGGTAAGGATATTTTATGTGATACTGACAAAGAAAGTGGCTTACGATCCGCAAAAGATGATGAATGACATAAGAAGGACTGAAGTAAAAGCAGCATAGCCTGCACCGCCAGCGGGATGATACATTGCTTTCGTAAGCCAGTCAAGGGCAAGACTGGGTTCGGCTTGCGCCGACCCTTGACAGTCTTACTCAAGCAATGAGACGGGTAATCAAGCGGTGCAAGCAGTAGGAGTAAACTAAAGTTTTCACTTTTGATTGTAGATTGAACATTGACAAAATGAGCCGGATAGTCAGGATGAATTTTCACCATAAGGGCAGAAGACCCCGTGAGGGAGCTTGACTGATATCCACCTCCTGGGCAGGCAGAACGAAGGAATTGAGGGCAATGACCCCGCTAGACATGGGAGGTTTGCTGCCGGAGAACATGTGGATACCAATGGCCGCAATAGTTAAAAATGGCGCAGCTTCATTGGTATACACAGTGTTATCCATAATTGTGCAGCAATGCATAATCTGCCCAGATGGTTCATTTTGAAGATGATGAAAATCTAAGAATGAGTGAGATATTTAAAGAAAAACGAAGATCTAATAGGGAGAGTATTAATTATGATAAATGTATTATTATATGGACATGCTGGTAGTCATAATCATGGTTGTGAGGCAATAGTACGTTCCACAACATATATATTATCACAATGTTGTAATGTAAATATAATAGTAGCTAGTAGTAATCCAGATAAAGATGAAAAATATATTCAAGATGTAAAAAACATAAGCTTTTTTATATCAAAAAATAAATTTTTCTTACCTCCCAAAATTATGAGATATATTGACGGCATTGGAAGTAGGACTATAGGGATTGTTCCATTCTGTAAATATAGAAACCTGCCCACTATAGAATTAGCTAAGAAATGTGATATTGCTTTTTCAATAGGTGGTGATAATTATTCTGAAAATAACGGAGTTTTATTATCAGATATTGATATTAATGTGAGAAAAAAATGTAGTAAAACAGTTTTATGGGGATGCTCTCTAGATAAAAAATATTTAAACCCCAAAAAATACAAGAAAAAATTTAATAATTTAAGAGAATTTGATTTAATTACAGCGAGAGAATCTATTACATACAATTCACTTTTAGAATTAGGATTTGATAATGTAAAATTATATCCAGATCCTGCATTTACTTTACCTGTAGATAATGAGGTTCCAAAGATATTTAAAGAGAAAGAAACAGTAGGAATTAATGTTAGTCCACTAATAAAAAGGTTTGAAAATAGGAATGGAATAGTGATTAAAAACTATGTAAAACTTATTGAATACTTATTAAATGTTACAGAATATGATATAGCACTAATTCCACATGTTGTATGGCCAGAAAGTGCAAGCGATATTTTAGTATTACAGACATTGTTAGGCTTTTTCCCTAAATCTAATAGGGTAAAGTTAATACCTGATGGAAATTGTATGAAAATAAAAGGATATATATCACGTTGTAAGTTCTTTATCGGTGCAAGAACACATTCTACAATTGCTGCATATTCAACATGTATACCAACATTAGCGGTTGGATATTCAGTAAAAGCAAAAGGAATAGCAAAAGACATTTTTGGTACTTATGAAGATTACGTGTTGCCTGTACAGTCATTACAAAATGAAGATGATTTGCTTAAAGCTTTTATATGGCTTCAAAATAATGAGAATGAAATAAAAACACATTTAGAAACTTTTATGCCTTCATATATTAGAAAAGCATGGCAAGCTGGAGATGAAATAAAAAGAATTTTAGGTGATAAAAATTGGATATAAAACGAACTGGTGTTAACCAATTAAAAGCAGGGGCAGCATTATCATACATATCTATGGCTTTAGGTTATATTATATCCATAGTGTATACCCCTTTAATGCTTCGTTTATTAGGGAAAAGTGAATATGGTCTGTATAATCTGGTATCTTCAATAGTAAGCTATCTAGGATTACTTAGTTTTGGTTTTGGTAGTGCTTATATGAGGTATTTCTCCATATACAAAGTGAATAATGATCGAGAAAAAATTGCTAGGCTAAATGGAATGTTTTTAATTGTATACACTATAATTGGGGTAATTGCTTTTTTTGTAGGTATAATTCTTGTATCAAATATAAATTTTGTTTTGGGTAAAAAATTTACTATAACTGAATTAAACACAGCTAAGATATTAATGGCAATTTTAGTATTTAATATTGCATTGTCTTTCCCGGCAAGTGTGTTTAATTCTCACATAATTGCAAATGAAAAATTCATCTTTAATAAAATAATGCAAATGTTAAAGACATTGTTAAACCCTTTTATTACTTTACCTATATTACTGATGGGTTATGGTTCCATAGGTCTGGTACTTGTTACAACAATTATAAACATTGTTGTTGAAGTTAGTAATTCCATTTATTGTTTCAAGAAATTGAATATTAAATTTGCATTTAATAAATTTGACTTTAAACTAATGAAAGAAATGACGATTTTTTCGTCTTACGTGTTTATAAATATGATAATTGACCAAATTAATTGGAACGTGGATAAATTCATTTTAGGGAGGTATAGAGGAACTGGATCTGTGGCGGTATATGGTTTAGCGGCTCAGTTAAATACATATTATTTATCGTTGTCAACAGCTATTTCAAATGTTTTTATCCCAAGAGTAAACAGAATGGTAGCGACTAATAATAGTAATAATGAGTTGACAAGTTTATTTACACGGGTAGGAAGAATCCAGTTTATTTTGCTCTCACTAATTTGTTCAGGACTTATTTTTTTAGGGCAACCATTTATTAGTATGTGGGCTGGATCTGAATACCTTGAAGCATACCCAATTGTGTTACTTTTGGTAATTCCAGTTACGATTCCCTTAATCCAAAATATAGGGATTGAAATACAAAAAGCAAAAAACATGCATCAATTCCGTTCATGGATTTATTTAGCGGTCGCCATGATAAATACATGTATTAGCATACCGCTAGCTAAAGAGTATGGTGGAGTTGGTGCTGCAATAGGAACAGCAATTGCCCTGCTTTTTGGTAATGGGTTAATTATGAATTGGTATTATCATAATAAGGTTGGACTTAATATAAGATATTTTTGGAGCCAGATACTGAAGTTAATACCTGCTATTTTACCTAACATTGCTTTTGGTGTTATAATTAATTTTTTTGTAGACTTATACAATATAGTTTTGTTTCTTATTTGTGGTATTGCATATATAATGGTTTTTTGTATATCAATGTGGTATTTTGGAATGAATGAGTATGAAAAAGAATTAGTAGGCAAGCCTATAGCAAGAGTCTTCACAAAGATAAAGTTATATAGTGAGAAAAAATTTTCTATTTGATCATTTTAGGTGAAACTTATGATTACAATAAATGATAAAAGAGATTGTATGGGTTGCAGTGCTTGTTTAAATATCTGTACTCAGGATTGCATTAAGATTGAATACGATAATGAAGGTTTTTGGTATCCCCAAATTGAGCAAAATAAATGCATAAAATGCGGAAGATGCATTAAAGTGTGTCCTATTATAAATAAATCAACGGTTGATAATCAGCCGTGTGCTTATGCGTGCATAAATAAGGATGAATTTATTCGATTAGAAAGTTCTTCAGGCGGTCTTTTTACATTAATTGCAGAAGAAATAATTAATAACGGTGGAGTTGTATTTGGAGCAGGATTTAATGAACAGTTTGAAGTTTATCATAGCTATGTTGAAACCAAAGATGATCTGGATAAATTCCGGGGATCCAAATATGTTCAAAGTAATACTGGATATACCTATAAACAAGTAAAAGATTTTCTCAATCAGGGAAGAAAGGTTCTTTTTACAGGTACACCATGCCAAATCGGTGGATTAAAATCATACTTAAGTAGGAATTATAACAATTTGATTTGTGTTGATTTTATATGTCATGGAGTACCTTCCCCTCTGGTTTGGAAGAAATACATTGAATTCCGCAAAGAAAATGCTGCATCAGAAATACGTAGAATTGCTTTCAGGAAAA
>Ga0209537_1002902_pt1 | contig 16425 bp, 16 predicted proteins | sample BioPla4DNA1_FD_187698 | JGI IMG/M metagenome (GOLD analysis project Ga0209537, IMG submission 187698) | Biogas fermentation microbial communities from Germany - Plant 4 DNA1 (SPAdes) (version 2) | ecosystem: Engineered > Bioreactor > Anaerobic > Digestate | place: Bielefeld, North... | reverse complement strand
ATGTGTTTTTGCCTGACTTAATTATACTACAGGAGGGTATGCTTTTTATTTTTTATTCGGACTTTTTCAGTGGTCTCGGACCGTCCCCATTTGTCACCGTCCCCATTTGTCACCCTTGTCAGGATTTCTGTCGTTTTACCTATGCAATAATGTTGTAACGCCCCATGGAACGCAGGCGCTGATAGCGCTGTTCAGCAAAGCTGCCGCCATTTTCCATCACCTCGTAGAGATTCCGGGCTATGGCTTCCTTGACCCGGGTTATGGTCTCTAATGGATCAGTATGAGCCCCGCCGATAGGCTCGGGTACGACCTCATCAACGATATTGAGGCTTTTCAGATCATCAGCGGTTAATTTCAGGGCTGCAGCCATTTCTTCGGCCCGATTGGGGTCTTTGGCCAGGATTGAACCGCAGGTCTCCGCTGAAGCTACTGAAAATACGGAGTTGGAAAGCATGATTAAGCGGTCACCTACCCCTAAAGCCAGAGCCCCGCCGCTGCCGCCTTCCCCTATCACGGTGGATATAATCGGCACATTCAGGCCGGCCAACAACATGAGATCCTGCGCAATAGCTACCGGTTGCCCGCGTTCTTCAGCACCGGCACCGGGATAAGCACCCTGTGTATCTATGAAGGTCAAAACCGGACGGCCGAATTTTTCCGCCTGCTTCAACAAACGGTGCACTTTCCGGTATCCCTCCGGGTGAGGCATGCCGAAATTGCGCTTGATATTCTCATTGGTGTCTTTGCCGCGCTGATGGCCGATGACTGTCACCGGCATGCCGTTAAAGGTGCCAATACCGCCCACAATAGCCGGATCGTCCCCGTAATACCGGTCGCCGTGCAGTTCTATCCATTCATCGCATATATGGTCCAGGTACTGTATGGTGGTTGGCCTCTCCGGATGCCGGGCCAAAAGCACTTTTTCCCAGGGGGTGAGGTTCTGATACTTCTGATCCCGGATGGACTTGAGCTTGCCCTCCAGCACCTTGATTTCACTGCTTAAATCAAAATCCAGAGTCCCTGATAATTCTTCCAGCTCTCTGATTTTGTTCTGTATGTTTTTATACTTGTCTTCATAATCAAACTGTCTTTTAACCATGGTTACCTCCCAGATGCAGCCTCAAAAGCTGCCCGATCACAGCAGGCAGTTCGGCTCTATCCACCACCAGGTCGAGCATGCCGTGTTCTAATTGGAACTCAGCGCGTTGAAACCGTTCTGGCAGACGCTGCCCCAGGGTTTGCTCAATCACCCGCGGTCCGGTAAACCCGATTAAAGCACCGGGCTCAGCTATGATGAAGTCCCCCAGGCCGGCGAAACTGGCCGGCACCCCGCCGACTGTGGGATGGGTCATTACGGATATATACAGCAGGCCCTGTTTATGAAATCTCTCCAGAGCTGCGCTGGTTTTGGCCATCTGCATCAAGGACAGCATGCCTTCCTGCATGCGCGCGCCGCCGGCCACAGCAAAAGTAATCAGCGGACAGGTCCGCTCGATGGCCTTCTCCACCGCCCGGCTGATTTTTTCCCCCACTACCGACCCCATGCTTCCCATCAGGAAACGCGAATCCATTATGCCCAGAACCACCTGATATCCCTGTACTCTGGCTGCCCCGGTAATGATGGCTTCTTTAAGCCCGGTCTTTTCGCGGGCTTCAGCCAGCTTCTCATCGTATCCCGGGAAGCCCAGGGGATTGCAGGAACTGAGCTCAGTGTCCCATTCCTCAAAACTGCCGGGATCCGCAATCCAGTTTAAGCGCTCATGAGCAGTCATCGGGAAATGGTAGCGGCAAAACGGGCAGACCTTGAAGTTCTCCCGCAGCTCCTCTGCAGATATTCCCGAAGCGCACTGCGGGCAGACGGTTTGGTCCGGTTTGGGCGGTCTGTGAGGCAAGGCCTCCTGAGGAACAGGTATATATTTAGTTTTTCCAAATGAGCGTTTTAACATATACTCCTCCGTCTACTCCTGGTTCTCTACCAGTGCAAACATAAACTCCCCGCTGCATACAGTCTCCCCATCAATGGTGATCTTCCCCTTGCCTTTGCCGATGCTCCCCCTGATCGCGGTCAGTTCGGTGCTGATCAGCAGGCTTTCTCCAGGGAGGGCCGAACGCTTGAAGCGAATGCGGTCCACCCCAGCAAACATGGCTATTTGGCCCTGATACTGGGGCTGGGCTAAAAGCGCGCAGGCCCCCACCTGAGCCATGGCTTCAATCATCAGCACCCCCGGCATAACCGGTTTGCCGGGGAAATGGCCGGCAAAGAACGGCTCATTGATGGTCAGGTTCTTTATGCCCACTGCTTTCTTCCCGGGTATCAGCTCTGTGATGCGATCCACCATCAAAAAGGGATAACGATGGGGTATGATTTTCATGATTTCATTTATATCCAGATTAACAGTCATTGATCTATACCTTTCTCACTACCAGGGCCGCGTTATGGCCCCCAAAACCGAGCGAATCAGACATAGCCACCGACAGCGGTTTGGATCTGGCCTCTACAGGGGTATAGTCCAGATCACATTCCGGATCCGGGTTTTCCAGGTTCAAGGTCGGCGGTATGATATCGTTGTGCAACGACAACACGGTTGCAATCAGCTCAACTGCACCGGCTGCCCCCAGCATATGCCCGGTAGCCGCCTTTATCGAACTCACGCTGAGCTTGTAGGCGTGCTGCCCGAAAACCGCCTTGATGGCTTTGGTTTCCATCATATCATTCAAATCAGTACCGGTACCGTGAGCATTGATGTAATCAACCTGTTCCGGACTGATACCGGCATCCGCCAGGGCATTCTTGAAGGCCAGAGCTGCACCTTTTCCCTCTGGATCAGGTTGCACCACATGAACCGCGTCACCGCTGGCCCCGTAACCTATCAATTCGGCATAGATACGGGCCCCGCGCCGCCTGGCGTGTTCCATCTCCTCCAGGATTAAAATCCCGGCTCCTTCCCCCATAACAAAACCACTTCGATCTGCATCAAAAGGACGGCAAGCCTTGTCAGGTTCATCATTTCTGGTTGATAAGGCCTTGGCGGCACAAAATCCGGCAATGGATATGGGAGTAATGGCTGCTTCGGTCCCGCCGGTAATCATTATGTCGGCTTCGCCGCGGCGGACAAATCCCAAGGCCTCACCGATGGAATTGGTTCCCGAGGCACACGCTGTAACTGTACACCCATTGGGCCCATGCACCCCGAACATTATAGATACCTGCCCGGAGGCCATGTTGGCGATCATCATGGGAATAAAAAAGGGATTGACACCGGACACACCCCGTTTGAGCAGAGCGTTATGCTGTTGCTCCAGGGTCTCGATGCCGCCTATACCCGATCCTATCCATACCCCGGTGCGCTGCCGGTCCAGCACCGCAAAATCCAAAGCCGCATCAAGGGCCGCCTGTTTGGCAGCAGCACAAGCGTACTGTACAAACAGGTCCATGCGCCGGGCATCTTTACGTGGGATATACTGTTGCACGTCGAAGTTCTTCACCTGCGCAGCTATCCTGGTGGGAAACTGGCTGGCATCAAAACGGTCGATCAAGCCAATCCCACTGCGTCCGGCTACTAGGTTGCTCCAGAACTCATCTTTATCAAGACCGACCGGGGACACAACCCCCAAACCGGTTATCACTACCCTGCGTTCTGGCATCCCATCACCCCTGTTCCAAAATTATCTTCTACAGCCTGGCCTCAACGTAATCAATCACGTCCTGTACGGTTTTCATCTTTTCAGCAGCCTCTTCCGGAATCTGAATGTCAAACCTCTCTTCCAAAAGCATCAGCATTTCCACGATGTCCAGTGAGTCGGCTTCCAGATCGTCTGCAAAGCTGGATTCCAGAGTAATCTGATCTTCCGGAATATCCTTGATCTCAACAATAATCTTCTTGAGTTCTTCAAAAACTGACATGCTTAACATCCTCCTTTATTTGAGCAAAATAACTGATTCGCGCTTTGCGAACCAAGCTTGATTCAGATTTTAATTTACAGGCCTCCCAGGCCACCGTCAACCCGGATCAACTGCCCGGTAATATAGTCTGCCCGGGGTGATACCAGAAAAGCCACCACCCCCGCAACATCCTCCGGGGTGCCCAGCCTGCCCAGGACAATCCGGTCAGCTATGTGCGCAGTCTGCGCATCGCTAAGCTGTGCAGTCATATCGCTCTGTATATAGCCTGGCGCCACCACATTGGCGGTTATACCGCGACGCCCGTATTCCTTGGCCAAAGAATAGGTAAACCCCAGCAGTCCGGATTTGGAGGCTGCATAGTGAACCTGCCCGGCATTGCCGCTGACACCGACTACCGAGGAGATACTCACGATTCTGCCATAGCGCCTTCTAACCATATGTTTAACCGCAGCCCGGCTGCAATAAAAGGCCCCGTACAAATTGGTCTTTAAAACCTGATCCCATTCCTCATCACTGATGCGCAGCACTAAGTTGTCCTTATTGATCCCGGCATTGTTGACCAGAATATCGATCTGGCCCAGGGCTTTGACCGTCTGCTCGACCAATTGCTGCGCTGACTGCGAACAAGAGACATCGGCCCCCAATACCACCGCCTTGCTGCCCAGGGCTTCGATTTCCCGAGCAACCTCCTCGGCATCGCGGCGATGGGCTGCATTCACCTCATCTTCCACCTGGCTGCTTTCATAATAATTGACCGCTATCTGACAGCCCTCTTGGGCCAGGGCCAGGGCTATGGCCCTGCCAATGCCCCGCGAACTTCCGGTTATCAGCGCTACCCTATTACTCATTTGGTATTCACCTTCTCAATCACTTTTTGCAGGCTATTTACATCGTTCACCTGGCCCAACACCCGGTTTTTATCGATCTTCTTGATCAAACCGGATAAAGTGCTGCCCGGGCCTACTTCTATAAAATAATCAACCTGATCCATCATATAGCGTATGCTCTGCTCCCATCTGATCGGGGAATAGAGCTGCTTGAGCAGCAGTTCCGCGAAGAGTGAAGCTGGATTGGGGGCAGCATTCACATTGCTGACCACCGGCACCAGCGGTTCTTTCCAGTTGACCGCTTCCAAATGAGGCCGCAGCTGCTCAGCGGCTGGTTTCATCAATTCGCTGTGGGAGGGCACGCTGACTGCCAGGGGCATTACCCGGCCCCCCAGGGCCTGCAGTTGGGCTGCTACCCTCTGCACCGCTTCGCTGCGGCCGGATATCACATACTGCCCGGGGCAGTTATAGTTGGCAATCGACACCATGCCCTCATCGGCGTCGCAAGCCATTTGCACAGCTTGATCATCCAATCCCAGAACTGCGGCCATAGCCCCTTCTCCGGCCGGCACCGCCGCCTGCATGAATCTGGCGCGAAGCTGGACCAGGGGTATGGCTTCCTGCAATGACAGGGCCTGGGAGTAAACCAGGGCGGAGTATTCTCCCAGGCTTAAGCCGGCTACCATTACAGCCTCAATGCCGTGTTCTCTTAAAACCTCGCCTGCGGCCACACTGCTGGTTAATAGCGCAGGCTGGGCAAACTCAGTCTGGTTGAGCTTATCCTTGGGCCCGGCAAAACACAATTGGCTTAAAGCGTAGCCGGTTGCAAGGTCAGCCTCTTCAAATACTTTCCGGGCTGAGGCAAAATTATCGTACAAATCCTTTCCCATGCCTACCTGCTGTGCACCCTGACCGGGAAAAACAAATGCCAGGCGCATGTTATTCCCCTCCCAATCGCTTCTGCACCCGCCGGGCATCCTCGACGAGGTCTTTGATGATCTCTGCGGCGGGTTGAACCCGATTGACCAATCCGCATATCTGCCCGGCCAGAACACTGCCTTCATCCACTTCGCCTTTGAGGGCTGCAGCAGGATAGCGCCCCCGCCCCAACTCCTGCAAATACTCTTTGCTGGCTCCTGATTCCTCAGCCTGCAGGTACTGGCGGGTAAAGCGGTTATGTATAGCCCTGACCGGATGCCCGGTGCTGCTTCCGCATACCACCGTAGCCCGGTCGCGGCTTTGAATTACTCTTTGCTGATAAGCCTCATGCACATCACATTCAGCAGCGCAGATAAAGCGGGTACCAATCTGAACCCCCTCCGCGCCCAGGGCCATAGCTGCCATATAGCCCCGACCGTCCGCTATGCCGCCGGCGGCGATTACCGGTATATCCACCGCATCAACTACCATCGGCACAATGCACATGGTGGTCATTTCACCCACATGCCCTCCTGATTCCATCCCTTCCACAATCAGGGCATCGGCGCCCAGCCTGCTCAAACGCCTCGCCAGAGCTACTGAGGCCACCACGGGCAGCACTTTGATGCCGGCGTTTTTGAGTGCTTCCATGTAGCGCCCCGGATTTCCTCCTCCGGTGGTGACGACATTTACCCCCGATGTAATCACCAAATCGACTACAGCGTCGATATGAGGTGAAGTCATCATAAGGTTAACCCCAAATGGGCGGTCGGTGACCTCTCTCACCCTGCGGATTTCCCTTTCTACCCAGGCGCGGTCGGCGTCACCGGCCCCTATTATGCCTAAGCCCCCGGCCTGTGAAACCGCACCTGCAAGTCTTCCCCCGGCAATCCAGGCCATAGCACCCTGCAGTATGGGGTACTGAATCCCCAACAAATCAGTTACTCTATTGGTAAACACATCAATCCCTCCCCCAACGCAGCAAAATACCGCCAAAGGTGAGACCGGCCCCAAATGCCACCATCAGGACCAGGTCTCCCGGCTGCAAACGGCCTTCCTCATGCGCCTGTGACAAACCCAGGGGAATACAGGCAGCAGATGTATTGCCGTACATATCCAGATTGATCAAGGTTTTTTCCGCAGGGATATTCATTCTTTTCATAGCCGTTTTAATGATGCGCAGGTTGGCCTGGTGGGGAACAAATAAATCCACATCATTGTATGTAAAACCCGCTTTTTGCAGAACTCGGGTGCTGATCTCAGAGGTTATGCGGGTCGCAAAGCGGAACACCTCAGGACCGTTCATCTTCACATAATGCAGGCGATTTTGCACCGTTTCCAGCGAAGCCGGCATGGCCGAGCCCCCGGCAGGCAAGCATAAATATTTAGCACCGCTGCCGTCGGCCCCTATAATAGAGCTCAGTATCCCATAATCAGAACTGCCTTTGCCTACCACAGCCGCACCGGCCCCGTCACCGAAAAGGACACAGGTATTGCGGTCTTGATAGTCAAGGATGCGGGTCAGTATTTCCGCCCCGATGACCAGAATGTACTGGTAGTCCCCTGCCAGCAGGTATTTTTCAGCTATATCCAGGGCATAAACAAACCCCGTACAGCCGGCTGATAAATCGAAGGCTGCCGCGTTGGTTGCCCCTAGAAGATCCTGTACTATGCAGGCGGTTGAGGGAAAGTACATATCCGGGGTTGCAGTGGCCACAATTATCAAGTCCAATTGCTGAGCGGACAGCCCGGCCCTCTCCAGGGCCATGACAGAGGCCTGATAGGCTAAGTCCGAGCATTTTGTAGGTTGATCGGCAATTCGCCTTTCTCGAATACCACTGCGCTCAACGATCCACTCATCAGAGGTGTCCACCATTCGCTCCAGATCTTGGTTGGTGAGCCGGCGCTCCGGCAAGGCATGCCCGACACCGAGGATTTGAGCCTTCACTGCTGAAATCACCTCATCTAAACATTCAGCCCAATGATGTGTTCACATTTTCGTGCACAATGCATGTTGAAGTTATTAAACCAGTATTATTGCTGAAAGTCAATAACAATTCCATTATTGCCTTATTATTTACATTTAATTCCTGTTTTTTCAAGTCTTTCTATAGCTATCGGGCAGAATAGCAGAGGAGCCCAAATAACAGCGAAACTTTTAGATATTTGCATGTTCACTCATTTTATGGTGTAATAATCTAATCATAGTAATTCGCCCAGACGGCGTAAAAAACTGAGGTTGGCAAGAACGTTTATCGCAATGATCCAGCCACAGTAATTCGAGCAGGAGGGTTCACCGTGCAGCTGCCGGAGTTAAAAATAGGCCATCTTAAACCCCGCTTCCCGATTGTGCAAGGAGGCATGTCGATCAAGGTTTCAACCGCATCGCTGGTGGCGGCTGTAGCCCGCTGCGGCGGTATAGGGGTAATCGGCGGAACCGGCATCAGCCTGGATGAACTACGTGAAGAGATTCGCACCGCCCGCAGGCTGAGCCAAAACCAGGGCATTATCGGAGTAAATATCATGTATGCCGCCCGGGAGTTTATGCAGTTGGTCAAAACCGCTATCAGCGAACGTATTGATGTCATATTTACCGGAGCTGGATTTTCCAGAGAGGTTTTTAACGAGTGCAAGCAATCACAAACCCCGGTGGTTTCGATTGTCTCATCCAGCCGCGCCGCTGTGCTGGCCGAAAAATCCGGAGCCGCTGCAGTGGTGGCTGAAGGCTGTGAGGCTGGTGGCCATCTGGGCACTGATCGCTCCATCAAGGAGATACTGCCGGAAATTAAGAGTGCAGTTAAAATACCGGTAATCGCTGCCGGTGGCATTACCGACGGATACGACATGGCAGAGATGATTCGCCTGGGTGCGGATGGGGTGCAGATAGCCACCCGTTTCCTGCTCAGCGAGGAATGCGATGTGGCCGAAGAATACAAACAAGTCTATTTGAATGCCCGCCCGGAAGATGTCATAATCGTCAAGAGCCCGGTCGGGCTGCCTGGTCGGGCCATCAGAAATGCCTTTACCGATCTTATCGCCGCAGGGGAGGCTCCCCTGGCCGAAGAATGCTCGGCCTGCCTGCGCCACTGCTCGGGGGATTACTGTATCAAAGAAGCCTTGCTCAATGCTCGTGATGGCAAAGTAAATGAAGGACTAATCTTTTCCGGTGCCAATGTGCACAAGATTAAAAGCATCTTACCGGTTGCGCAGATATTCCAAAACATCCTGCTGGAATACTCCCTGGCTTAGCCTGTTTGCCGGTAGCGTAATTGCTTATATAAGCATTTGCTGGTTCGAATAAGCAATTGTATGGGGCAATTTAGTCCTTCCTGCATAGCCAGTGTGCTGTCAACTTCCCTTGATCTCAGTTTAACTCACGTCTTAGAAAAGTAGATGGCATCGCTTGAGGCGCTGCCGTAAAACCCGCTGCTGTTCTGCTCTCGATATCATTTCTGGTCCGGGCTTTTTTATGCTTCCATGCCGGATTTATTCTAACCCGGAAATTTCCATCGACATATATCGGTATACAATTAGGCTGTCAGTATACTATAATGAAGGCAACGAAGATAGATTATGGCAACAGCGAGTATCGTCAGAAATCAGCCCGGCATAACATTTATCAAGGGTTGAAGCGAAAAAAATCCGCTGGCTGCTGTCCGGCGGTGAAAGAGGTGTGCTTATGGAGTTGGGTAATAGGGTCATAATCAATCAAAAAGGGCATTTCTACAATAACTGCATCGGTGTAATAGTGGGCAAGAGAGGCTTCAGGGCTCCCGGAGATCCGATGTATTTATTGATGATGGAAGATCACCGTAAAATCCTGATCGTTCCGGAGTCTATGCTTGCTCTATGCGAAAATGACGATGAGAATAAAGGGCCCAGCAGGTTGCTGTTTAGATCCCGGGACAACTAGGCAGGTCGAGCAATCACGTGAACTACCAGCCGCAGCCCCTAACCCAGCGCTATTTTTATTGTCCTCTATGCGGGGGAGCCCTTAAATACCAGCAATACGATGAACGTCTGCGTTTAACCTGCCAGCAATGCGGGTATATACTTTATGAAAACCCCATCGTCGGCGTTGCTGCCATTGTATTCAACGAAGCGGGCGAGCTTTTACTGGGACGCAGGAAGGGCGGTAAATATCACGGCTTGTGGTGCATCCCATGCGGTTATTTGGAGTATGATGAGGACGTATATGAGGGGACCAAACGGGAATTCAGGGAAGAAACCAATTTAACCATCGAGATTATCCGAGTATTTACGGTGCAGTCCAACTTCCATGACCCGGAGCGACACACCGTGGGCATTTGGTTTCTGGCCAAGGTTATAAAAGGCACACCTCGGGCAGGCGATGACCTTGATTTAGTCGAATACTTTCCCCTGGATAAGATCCCCGAGCTGGCTTTTCCGACCGATCATGTTGTTATCGAAATGCTGCGACGGGAAAGATCTGCATCCGGGGAGTCCAACCTTCATCCTGACCGCATCCCAACCACAACCTGATACAGCAGTATTCATTTTGAGGAGGATGTATACATGTCGTGTGTTTATCACCAGGGAGAAGAGACTATAGAAACCTGCACTTTATGCTGGAAACCCATCTGCGCGGAATGTATATTGGTAGCCCGGGAATTTGGGTTTACTACCCTTTGTCCCAAATGCGTGCGGACTATAACCGGCTATTGGTTCGAACTGGATGAACGGGTTGAGCGCGATTAAGAGCGATGGGTGCTGATGCAGCCGAATCCATCGATATGTTTTACCACTCTTTTGGCCCTTGCATCAATCACCTCCCCCTAGAGAATCTCATCGGCTTGCATACAGTCAGACACTCCTGCCAAATTAAGCAGCTCCCCATGGAGAATTTGTGTTCTCTATAATTGTAATTAATTGTTTATTTTTCAATTAAATGGTTGATAATACGCAGCCATTACCTCTTAAAGCCCTGTCTATAATCGCGGGTCAAGCTTTAAGCTGTGAAACACGCGGCTAAATCAGCGGTTCGTCGCTTGGACTATAGAAAGCAAATAGGCGGCGTCTCAATTGGAATATTTTCATGACTGGTAGACGGCTGTTGAGAACAAATATAATTCTCCTAGAAGGATTACAATAATCTATAATCTAAGTTGTGATGCTCTCCCGGATGTGTAATCCAAAAGCAGGGGCAATTGCAGCAGGTGATGGAGCGTATGCACATAGCAGCGGCCTTCAAGCAGTATATGTCCAGGCTATTATAATTTTTTATAATTTCATATCAAACTGCAGTAATATCTAGAAGGAGTTTTGGTCTATTGGCAACCATCAAGGAGGAATCGGATGGAAATACCCCTGCTCAATGATATCGTGCTGATTTTTGGTCTGGCCATTGTCGTTATCTACATCTGCCACAAGATTAACATCCCCAGTGTGGTGGGATTATTGATTACCGGCGTGCTTACCGGGCCGCACGGTTTTGGGATGGTTAATAATGTGGAAAGCGTTGATGCCCTGGCCGAATTGGGGATTATACTGCTGCTTTTCACTATCGGTATCGAGTTTTCACTGCGCCAGCTCCTGCAGATTAAAAAAAGCGTCTTTCTGGGGGGAGCATTGCAGGTAGTGTTTACCTCCCTGGCGGCCATGCTGATTATGATGGAAATCGGATATGCCTGGAATGTATCATTGTTCATCGGCTTTCTGGTCTCACTCAGCAGCACGGCTATTGTGCTGAAGTTGATTCAGGACCGTTCCGAGATTGACTCTCCCCATGGCCGCAATATACTGGGCATACTGATCTTTCAGGATATCGTTATTATTCCCATGATGCTGCTTACTCCCCTGTTGGCCAATACTGCGGGGGGAGGCGGGGAATCGGTAATACTGCTGCTATTTGAAATCTCCCTGGTTTTGCTGTTTTTGTATTTGGGCGCTCGGTGGATAGCGCCTTTTGTCTTTCACCACATCGCCCGCCAGCAAAGCCGGGAATTGTTTCTGCTAAGTACTGTAACCATGGGTTTGGCTGTGGCCTGGCTGACCTCCAGCATAGGCCTGTCTCTCTCCCTGGGGGCCTTTTTAGCCGGGTTGATCTTGTCCGAGTCGGATTACAACCATCAAGCCCTGGTCAGCATTCTGCCCTTTAGGGATGTATTCACCAGTCTATTCTTTGTTTCCGTAGGGATGCTGTTCAGTGTTCATACATTTATGAAGAATCCCCTGATATTGATTGGAGCTGCCCTGTTAATCCTCCTGGTTAAAGCGGTAGTTGCAGGGGGAGTGGTGGTATCGCTGGGCTTTCCCATCAGAACCGCCATCCTGGCGGGTTTGGCCCTTAATCAAGTGGGCGAGTTCTCATTTATCCTCTCCCGGGTAGGACTGGATTACCAGCTGCTGAGCCCGGAGTTTTACGAGTTGTTTATCATTGTATCCGTCCTGACCATGGCTGTCACACCGTTCAGCATCGCTGTCAGCCCGCGTATCGCGCAGGCGTTTTTGCGACTGCCGCTGCCCGCCAAGATTAAGACCGGCATGGATGTCGATCTGGAATCACCCCGGGAAAGCCTAAACGACCACCTGGTAATCATCGGCTTCGGGATAAATGGCAGGAATCTGGCCAGGGTTGCTGCAGCTACCGGTATACCATATATGATTATAGAAATGAACCCTGATGTGGTGAGGAAGGAAAGGGAAAACGGCGAACCCATATTTTTTGGGGATGCCATTCATTTGGAAGTGCTTCAGCAGGCTAACATCGATTCCGCCAGGGTTGTGGTGGTAGCCATATCAGATGCCAGCGCGACCACCAGAATAGTGGATTTGATCCACAAAACCAATCCGCAAGTACACATAATTGTTCGCACCCGTTATTTACAGGACATTCAGGGGCTTTACGACCTGGGGGCCAATGATGTCATTCCCGAGGAGTTTGAAACCTCTATAGAGATTTTCACCCTGGTGTTGAAGAAATACCTGGTGCCCAAGGTAGATATAGAAAGGTTTATAGATGAGGTGCGGCAGGACGGTTATCAGATGCTGCGCAGCCTGTCCGGGAAATCCCCTACTTTTCAGGATATCAAGCTGCACTGCTATGATGCCGAAATCGCCAACCTGAGAGTGGAAAGCGGGGCGTTTCTCGCAGGCAAGACCCTGGGGGAAGCTGATCTCAGGAATCAGTACGGTGTTTCTATTCTGCTGATTCAGCGTGGCGCAGATACCATAATCAACCCCGGGGCCGATGTGACCCTGGAAGCTGGTGATCAAGCAGTATTACTGGGGACTCCTGATCGTATCAAAGCAATGACGCAGTTGCTGGGAGGAAGCTTTAGGAGAAATAGAATGGAAGCCCCGAGCCGGGATGAGGTCAGCCGGGGTGGGGATGTGGCTTAATAGCAGAGACTCCCGGCCGGCGTCCAGCCAGGTCTGGGGTAAGCATCTGCCGCCAGCATTGTATAGCGATTCTGTCTCGTTGGATCATGTTCAGGATTCAATCAGCAACTGGTAATCCATACTTCCCAATCCGATCAGCTGCGCATATTCCAGGCCTTTCAACCAGTTGGTGTTGGGGTGGATCAATGTAAATTTGTCGTCTCCAGGTTTGCAGCCTTTGTCCGCCAGCATCGAAGCGGTCAGGGCCGGAGCCTGATTGACCATGTCGACACTGGCTTTGTCCAGAGCCACCGGATCATATGAAACCGCTATTCCCAGGTCGGGAACAATAGGAGCATCATTGTGGGACCAGCAATCGCAATAAGGTGATACTGAGGCGATGATGTTGATATGGAAATTCGGCTTGCCGCGAACTACTGCCAGGGCATATTCAGCGATCTTTTCCGCAGTCACCTCAGCCGATTGATCCCACACTACCTGTGCGGCATCGAAGCGGCACAGGGCTACACACTGCCCGCAGCCGATGCAGAGCTCTTCATCAATCTCCGCCTGCTCCTGTTCGTTGAGGGAAACAGCCTGCTGTGAGCAGTTTTCCACGCATATGCCGCAAGCCGTACAGTTTTCTCCCTCCATACGCGGTTTTGAGCTGGAGTGCATCTCCAGCTTGCCGCCCCTGGAGCCCGAGCCCATGCCCAGGTTCTTGATAGCCCCGCCGAAACCGGTCTGTTCATGGCCTTTGAAATGGTTGAGCGAGATGATTATATCGGCATCTGCTATCGCGCTGCCGATCTTGGCAGTCTTACAATGCCGCAGATCGAGGGGAATCTCCCGGTACTCGATGCCTTTGAGACCGTCGGCGATGATCACCGGGCAGCCTACGGTCAGGGGTGAAAAGCCGTTTTTCATGGCTGTTTCGAGGTGATCGATAGCATTGCTGCGCAGCCCGTGATACAGAGTGCTGCAATCTGTCAGAAATGGCTTGCCTCCCAGTTCCTTGATCATGGCAACCACTTCCGCGGCATAATTGGGCCTGATGTAGGCCAGGTTGCCGGGTTCGCCAAAATGCATTTTAACCGCTACCATCTGGTCTTTAAAGTCAATCTCACCGAATCCGGCTTTATTTATCAGGTTGCGAAATTTTTTGATCATATTCCGCCCCGGGCGGGTACGAAAGTCACAAAAGTAAACTTTGGCTGCATGCATATAATCAACCCTCCGTTATGTAAGCCCTTTTCGCAAAGTATAGCACAGCATCAGCCGCTCTCCAAAGTTGAAGGCCTTACTGCTGACCTTTTAACATCACGCTGGCCTGTATTAAATTGGCATGATATAGTCAATAAAAAGATTACTGATAATCCTGACACTGAAGGAAAAAACAGCTGAATGGGTTTAATGTGAGTACAATATAGTCAGGATTAAGCTTTGTAAAGATGCTGGTGGCGAACCAGTGGGCTTAGCGTTGCTTTGCGCTGAATACTTAACAGAGAGGATGGTTACATGATATCCGCACAGATTAAAAGCGATTTGCAAAACGCCTCTTGGATCAGGGCCATGTTTGAGGAAGGGGAACGCCTGCGCGGCATACATGGGGCCGACCAGGTGTTTGATTTCAGTCTGGGCAACCCCGATTATGAGCCGCCTGCAGCGGTCGGTGAAACCCTGAAGAAACTGGTGGTTGAAGATACTCCCGGCCTGCACCGCTATACCAGCAACGCCGGCTATATGGATGTGCGGGAAAAAATCGCGGCCAGGCTGGTCGAGGAAAGCGGCCTGTCCCTGACCGGCCAGCATATAATCATGACCTGCGGCGCTGCCGGGGGGCTTAACGTGGTCTTAAAGACCATACTCAACCCGGGCGATGAAGTCATACTGCTGGCACCGTACTTTGTGGAATATCACTTTTATGTCAACAATCATGGCGGCAAAGCGGTAGTGGTTCCCACCGGTAAGGATTTCCTGCCCGATCCGGACCTCCTGGCTGAGAGTATCACCCCCAAAACCCGGGCCATAATCATCAACTCCCCCAACAATCCCACCGGGGTGGTATATTCCCGGCAAACCCTGCAGGACATGGCCAAAGTGATCAATGCCAAAGAGCAGGAATACGGCACGACAATACTGGCCATCTCGGATGAACCGTACTATAAACTGGTTTATGAAGGGGCCAGGGTCACCAACCTGATGACTGTTTTCAAGAATGCCGCCATAGTCAACTCATTCAGCAAATCACTGGCTCTGCCCGGCGAGCGCATCGGATATATTGCGGTAAGCCCCAATATCGAGGCGGTTGAGCTTATGATCGATGGTCTGGTATTCTCCAACCGCATCCTGGGATTTGTCAATGCCCCTTCCATTTTTCAGAAGGTGGTAGCGGAATGCCTGGATGAAGGTCCGGACATTGTCGAATATCAACGCCGCCGGGATACGCTGTATAATCATATCACCGGGCTCGGTTTTACTTGTGTCAAGCCGCAAGGGGCCTTTTATCTCTTTCCCCAGTCACCCGAACCTGATGATGTAGCTTTCGTACAAAAAGCCCTGCAGTATAATCTGCTCCTGGTGCCGGGGCGGGGTTTTGCGATGCCCGGCTATTTTAGGCTGGCCTACTGCGTTGATTTTAAAACCATCGAAAGGGCTTTGCCGGCCTTTGAAAAGCTGGCCAAGCATTATTTCTAAATCTCCGGGAAAAACCACCGCGAGGCCTGATGCGAATAACTGAACCAGTCCGGGCTTAAAACTGCCTTTTGATGCATTGCGCGGACTGGTTCGGTAGTAGCGATTCCAGGTTGGCCTGACTTACGGCCTGTGGCTTACGGGGTGCAGGAAAAGGGTTATCCATACAAACCCATGTGATTAGATTATAATAGTGAGTGACAGCAATCTTATCTAAGTGAGTGATATTATGGGAGGGTTTTTATCGAGCGTAAGGGCTTCTTTTCCTGCCCAGGGCCTGCCTCAGTCCCGAATCTTCTTAAGCACCAATATGTCAGTAATTGAAACCTCATTCTTAGCACTTGATACTTGTATCTGCGATCAGTTTCATTTTCTGATTCCCCTGCGTCAGGCCCCGCTCATCAGAACCGGGAATAAGCTGTATAAACTCAAGACGATGAGCGTTTTCCCCTGTAATCCCATGCAGGCTCATCAAGGTAGTGTAAAGTTTTAGTAGGTAAAAAGGGGTCAGAGATAGAAAAGAGACCTCAAAAACGGTGTTTCAGGGAAACACCCTCCTGGTCCAAAGGAGTTGAGGTCTCATGTATAGGATTCAACAGTTGGTAAGCATATTACTGCAGATGGTGGTTAGTATTTATGAAGTATTGCAAAGTGTAAAGAGTTTTGAAGAATTAGAAGAGCGAGTACAACGCATAACCCAAAGGATGACCGCCGAGCTAATCCAAATAGCAGTTGAAGAAA
>Ga0209537_1002892_pt1 | contig 16492 bp, 16 predicted proteins | sample BioPla4DNA1_FD_187698 | JGI IMG/M metagenome (GOLD analysis project Ga0209537, IMG submission 187698) | Biogas fermentation microbial communities from Germany - Plant 4 DNA1 (SPAdes) (version 2) | ecosystem: Engineered > Bioreactor > Anaerobic > Digestate | place: Bielefeld, North... | reverse complement strand
CGAGCCACGACGTCGGCCAGCACGGCATCCGCGACAAGGTCGGGCTCGTGAAGGCGCTGGAGCAGTACGGCCGGGTCCTGATCACCTCGGAAGGAGCGCTGCCCCCGGAATTGCAGCCCTATCAGATCCGGGTCTCCCCGGAGAAGTTGCACGATCTGCTGTACTATGCGACGCTGTATGTAGGAGAGGGGGGGACGACGGCGTCGGAGGCGGCGGTTCTTGGGACACCGTCGATCTATGTCTCTTCCCTCGTGGGCACGATGGGCAACTTCATTGAACTTGAGGAGACTTATGACCTCCTTTACAGTTTTACCGACGGGGGTGCAGCGCTGGATAAAGCAGTTGAGATCCTGCAGGATCCTAAAAGTAAGGATAAATGGAGGATCAAGCGGGACCGGCTGCTGACAGATAAGATCGACGTGACTGAATTTATGGTCTGGTTCGTCGAGAACTATCCCCGAAGTTTTACCGAGATGAAGGAGCACCCTGAGGCGCAGTACTCCTGTGCTTCGGTTCCAGGGGGTGCATTATGAGCACTGCACATGCAGGATCTCCTGCCGGTTATCTGTTCTTCCATGCTGACCCGAGACCACACCGCTTCATCGAGACCTCCGGTGAGATCAACGAGTTCATGAAGATGCACGTTGTCAATCTCGCCGAGAAGGGTCTCCGGCAGGTCGGCAAGCGCCTCTACGGTGCGAAGGTAGTTGTCATGGGCCTCGCCTACAAGAAGAACATCAACGACCCCCGGGAGTCGCCCGCAATCAAGATCATCGAGGAGCTTGCAAACCTCGGGGCCGAGGTGCGGGTGTATGACCCATTCGTTCCCTCGATTCGGACGAGGGCCGGGGTCTTCACCTCGGTCGGGAGCGTCGAGGAGGCGCTTTCCGGGGCGGAGTGTGCGGTCTTCCTCGTGGACCATGACGTGTTCCGGGGGATCTCAGTGGGGACGGTGAAGGGGCTGATGGCCTCGCCGGTGGTCGTGGACGGGAAGAATCTGTTTGCAGGTGGAGAGGGGATTGTGTATCTGGGGATTGGGAAAGGGTTGGTCTGAGTGTTGATGAGCAGGATAGCAGAAGTGAAAGATAACTCACAGGCAGGCCTGAAGGATAAAACCCTCCTTATCCTCACTCCCTCCTACCCAAATGAGGATGAGTCTTTCATCGCCGAGACATTTGTTAAGTATCAAGTAGATGAGTTGAAGCGGTACTTCAAAAAGATCATTGTTATTGCCCCGGTCCTCCGTTCCTTTGGCTACCTTAAGAAAGACAGGCTTTGTAAGGATTATACTTACGAAAACGTGGAGGTCTATTTTCCCCGGTCTATCTATATCCCCCTCTTCTGGCTGAGCAAGATCCTGATCGACAACCGGCTGCAGGCGGTGGAGCGGTGCATCGAAGAGCACCACCTTCATTTTGACCTGATCCATGCTCACTTTACCTGGCCGTCCGGGTACATCGGTGTCCGGCTGAAGGAGAAATATGGAAAGCCGGTGATTATCACCATCCACGAGAACGGTGATTGGTTTGATCAGGAGGTCGAGATGGACCACCCTCTCATCAACACCGCCTGGTCTGGTGCCGATGCTCTCATCAGGGTGAACAGGAAGGATGTTCCTGTCCTGAAGCACTACAATGAGCGGGTCTATTCCATCCCTAATGGATTCTCTCCGGCCTTTCGCCCCATCGATGCGGCTGTCGCGAGGGAGCGGCTTGGCCTGCCGGGGGATGTGAAGATCGTTTTCACGCTGGGAAATCTGATCCAGCGAAAGGGCTTCAACTACCTGATCGACGCGATGGAGCAGATCTGCAATCAGCGGGACGATGTGCTCTGCTTTATCGGGGGGGCAGGGCCAGAGAGGGGGAGCCTGCAGGTGCAGATCGACCGGTTACACTTGGGTGAGAAGGTGAAGTTGCTTGGGTCTGTGCCGAGCGACATCCTGCCACTCTGGATGAATGCCTGCGATCTCTTTGTCCTGCCGAGTCTCTCAGAGAGTTTTGGAGTAGTTCAGATCGAGGCTCTGGCCTGTGGCAAGCCAGTTGTTTCTGCACGAAACAGAGGGAGTGAAGAGGTCGTCATCTCTGATGAGTACGGCCTGCTGGTAGAGCCTGCCGATCCCGAAGACCTGGCGGAGAAGATCCTGGTGGCGCTGGACCGGGAGTGGGACCGGGAGGCGATCCTCGCGTATGCGGAGCGGTTTACGTGGGAGAATATTGTGAAGGAAATTACGACAATATATCAGGGTGTTTTGGAGCATGAGAGAGATTCCCTAGGTATAAACAAAGGTTGATGCATTCCCTGTTGAAGACATACTTGTGAGGGAGGTCATCCCAATACTCTCGCGATCATGACGCTGCATGCCAGGTGAATTAGTCCCATGAATGAGTGCTCATACCGCTCGTATCGTGGAACAATCTTCTTAAATGCCTCTATCCAGCTGAAGAACCGCTCTACTGCGCTGCGTTTTTTGTAGAGTTCCAGATCAAACCAGAATGGCCTTCCTCGTTTCGGCTGTTTCCGGGATCTTCTATTGACCGGGATATTACTCTTGATCCCTCGTTTCCGGTTGTATTGTCGAATTTCCCGGGCATCGTAGGCTGCATCTGCGGAGATGATCCTGGGACGAACCTGCACCTCAGGAATCTCAAATGTTTCGAGGGTTGGTTCGTAGAGACGGGAATCGTGGACATTTGCTGGTGCAACCGTGCAGGCAAGCGGGAGGCCGTTCCGATCGACCAGAGCACTCAGTTTGTTCCCGTTTACCTTCTTATAGCCATCATAGCCGATGGATCCCCTTTTTTTGCCGGGATATCCTTGGTATCTGTCGCACAATGTGAGAGATCGATTTTTTTGATCTCGTAGCCAGATTGAAGAAGGTCGAGGAAGATCGCCTGATACACGCCTTTCTCGCAAAGTTCGAGGTGGTACCGGTGAACCGTCGATTTAGTACCGTAGTTCGCCGGGACATCGAGCCAGGAACATCCGGTGGTCAGAACGTACAGGATGCCGTTGATCAGTCTGCGGGGGTCACACCGGGGTCGACCGATGTGCGGCTTTGTTGGGGGGAGGTATTTTTGAACAATCTCCCAGAGATCATCGTCAATTTCCCGGAATGCCATGATCCCCAGTTTTATCCAAGGGGCCTTATAATTATAGGATCACCTCAGGCACATCGTAACGATTCATTTTAGTAAAGTTGTTTACTTACCGAAGTGAAATATTAGAGTCACGATGCAAAGACTTGCCATACAGGAATATCTTTTTGAGAATCTAGATACTATCGCCGGCATAGCTGGAATAGTATTTGGAATCGCAATAACGTCCTTGTATCTTATTAGCGCGACCATCCATCTCCTCATGCTGGGGCCTGCGCTTACGCTTGCATCACTGCTCTACCTGGTAATTAAGAACCGGGAGGCGGTGTTAAGCGAGTCTGTTACAAAGCCAGCCAAAATTCTCTTAGAGATCATATTTTTCATTCTGTTCGCTGCAAGTCTCTTGACCTTACATGTGAGTGAAGGCCGCCCCCTGGTATACTTTGTCCTCATAGCATTATCTGCTGGATTTCTCGCACTCTCGATAGTTTTTTTAAAAGGTAAGGGCGATGCGGTTATTCAGGCAATAAAAATAATGATAGTTTCATTTAACTTAAAATATTCATTGTTTTTGGGTTATTATGGTGTTGGGAGTGACTACTGGAGGCATCTGGCAGACAATAATCTATTATCTAAATATGGCTTCATAGAAGTTCTATCGGCAAAAGAGCCATATTATCCACTGATGCATATTCAGGTTGCAATAACCGACATTATAACTCACACTCCTATCAAAGATGCAACAAACTTCGCCATCATCATCCCGTTGGTAATCTCTTCGATCTGTGTTTTCCTCGTGGCAAGAAATATCATAAATGCAAAAATCGGGCTCCTTGCGATGCTCATAGTGAATATCACTGACTATCATACGTACTGGGGAGCTGCCCCACAGACGACCACTTATGGGATCTGCCTCTATTACTTCCTTATCTTCTTCATTTTCCGGGGTGCAACAACAAAGTCAAACAAAAAAACATGGCTTGCACTCACACTATTGTTTATCCCTGTACTAATCTTGGCTCACGCTGTCTCCTCATTTATTGCGCTCATCAGCGTCTTGGGGTTAATTGCAGGATCGTACACATACAGAACATGCTACGATAAACGTACGGTGATCCTGCTCCCGATACTTGTACTTCTTATCTACGGCGTTGTATTACTGCAACATTGGTTCGTTGCATTATATAATCAGGCGAGGGAAGAGAGTTTCTTTGATGTGATAATCTCAACCCTCATCACATACGTAACTGAACATGCCGGTTTTTTGAATCGGCCGGAAGCGGTTTCAGAATACGTAGCGATGCTTCCACCACTTTTTGAACGGATGGCGGACACTACCGGTCTTGCGCTGTTAATGTTCCTCTCTGCTATCGGTTGCTTGTTCTGGCTATCAAAGAAGTACAGAAGCGCATTCACCTTCCCGATGATCGTGTGTACCATAGTGCTCCTGTTTATCACATTTGGGTTCCCGTTATTTGGCATTCGGAACATTATACCAAGCCGATGGTTTGCCTTTATGTACTTCTTTTTGAGCATTATGGCTGCGTTTGCCCTTTTGACTATATTGCCTAAAACGTCAAAGAAGGGACTTGGTTTGATGATGTGTTTTGTGGTATTATCCAGTTTGACGTTTTTCATGACGACGAGCACAATTGCCAATGAGGATAGTCCTCTTTGGTTACAAGAGACAACAATTTCAATGGCTTATACGACTCAGGAGGGTATTGGAGCTGAAACGCTCTCGAATGTTTCAGAGAAGGTGTTGGTTGATTCAAGATATGCCGAGGTTATTGACAACATGCCCCACAATGTCGAACGTATAGTTTTCTCATCGGATCAACAACTAACCAGTACACCTGACACTGTCTTCCTGTGGAGACAATATATGCTGGATAGGCCTATTAGGAAAGATATGGATTTAGAAGGATACTACAAAAAAGTACAACGCCCTGAAGTGTTAGGAACTGAGTATTTAAACAAACTGGATGGTTTTGATAAGATGTACGATAATCGTGGAGTTCAGGGTTACTATCTTAATTGAATGTGATATGTTTGATTGACATTTTAGAAGCGTTTCATTATCTTCTTCATGATTCGGGTCATAAAAATCCTGAGTCTGTAAACGGTGGTTACATAACCAAAGAGGTACAACTATGATCATTATGAGAGCCCTCTTATTAAACGTAGGGGTTAAGAATAAAGGCAACGAGGCGCTAATCGCCTCTACAAAAAATATTATTTGGAAATTTAGGAGAGATATTGAATTTATTGATATGGGGGCAGAAGGCAACTATGAAAACCAAATTGTTCCCCTGATTGCAAAAAATCCAATGAAATCTCCATATCCGTGGCTATATCTCATAGAATGTCTGGGAGTGCGTATATTACGTCGGTGTGGCTTTACTGCAAATGTTTCAAAAGAATCAAAACTAAGCGTATATGATGACGTGGATATTGTAATTCACAGTGGAGGAGACCAGTTAAGCGGAGAATCGATTGTAGGGAGCAGTTTTTTAAACATATTATATCCGCTTTTACTTGATAAACCAGTGGTAATATTCGCGGAAAGCGTTGGATACTATAAGCATTATGTAAACCGTCTGGTAGGGAGATACGTTTTCAAGAACGTCAAACTTATTTTAGTCCGGGAAGAACTCTCTAAAGAGTATCTAATCGCTCTGGGCATCGATGCAGATAGGATATTTGTTACTGCGGATCCTGCATTCGTTCTACCTCCTGCACCACGTTCGAAGATCGATGAAATATTAGATATAGAGGGCATCCATGACCTTCAAAACCCTATTATCGGGGTGAATCCCAGTGGCTTGATAAGCCGATATTTTGATGACTCTGCAAAATCTGAAGACTACTATGTGCAATCAATTGCGGATGTAATCGACCACCTTGTTGAAACCAAAGGCGCCAGTATTCTTTTAATTCCGCATGTATACTCAGAAGGGGGCGATGATCGGGTAATTATTCAGAAAGTTATGGCAAAAGTGATAAACCCACAAAAAGTTTTCCAGATCACCAACGAATACTCTGCCGCTGAGTTGAAAGGAATTATTGGACTATGTGATATCTTCATCGGGGCCAGAATGCATGCCACAATTGCTGCAACATCTCTCTGCATACCAACCGTAGGAATAGCATATAGCCACAAGATGCATGGGATTATCGGGAAAACTCTTGATCTCGAACAATATATCATCGATATAGATAAACTAGATAGTGCCACGCTGATAGCAGTGATTGAAGAGGTATGGTCTGATAGAGATGCTATTAGGAAACATCTTGAGAACGTTATTCCGGAAGTGAAGGAAAAATCGTTATTGAACGGTTACCTGTTTGCAAGTTTCCTCAAATCTGATCTATCGTCTACCTAATTTTTGCGCCAACGACGCCATACCATGACGAGCGGCCCGAAAAGGAAAATTTAGTAACCTGATTAAACTCAATTGCATAAGATACCAGCGCATTTCGCCCCTTAGATCGCTCACATCGGTCATCCGATAGTATCCATTTTGCGGAGTAAATTGTCGGCTATGTTTCTGCATTGTGCAGGTTGCTTTGAATTTCCATTTTTCTAATATGTTAAGGTTATTGCTTGAGCGAACTCGCTTTTGGGGTGAATTTATCCGAAGAAGCTCATCTAGGTATAAACGATATGCAAGATGATCTCTCTTGCTTGCGATTACCCCTCTCTGGCTCCGAATAACACGAGAAATGTCGATGGGATTCACGGATGTCTTACTGAAAGTGCAATTTTCCTTAATCAGATCCAATATTCCGTTAGATCGTATGATCAGTAAACTCGTCCCCCTTGGATCGCTGGAGACCTCCGGCAACCAGGCATCCATGCAGGTGACGTCCGCACACTCGGCAAAGACATCGTCGCAGTAATTGCAGGCCTCCGGGGTGAACCAGCGGTTCCCCCAGGCCTCGTCAATCCCTTGATTCCTGAAAATCCTGCACTCCTCCCCGCCGTCTTCGGTCGTGAAAGCATAGTGATAGTTACTCGCTGGCATGTCCGGGCTCTTCCCCCGGTAGCGCACCCCGGTCACGTCTCCCTGCACCCCGGCGAGGGCGGCGATGTAGTCGGTGAAGTGCTTGCTCTTCAGCTGCCCGCAGACAAGGCCGACAGTGATGACGACCCGCTCCCGGAGTTTCTTGTTTCGCAACTGGGCAAGCCGGATCGCCTTGATGAAGCATGGGAGGCCGGTGACGGCGTAGCGCCCCGGCACCTCGAGGACCTGCCTGATAACTTCCGACATCTCCACCGGGTAGTAGGCCGAACCAGCCCCGGTCCGCACGTCCTCTGCGGTGTCAAAGACCTGGAAGGCAAAGAGCTTCTCCGGGTCGCCGGTGGGGGCGACGCAGATGACGTGGTCAACGATCCTCTCGGCGAGCAGCGCCTCCAGAAGCCAGGTCGCCATCCCGCCCGAAGCACTGGTCGGCCGGTGCTTCTCGGAGTATCCAACATATGAAGTGAGGTAGTAGCCGGTCTCGGAGCGGTGCTGGATCCCCGGGACCGCACCGTAGAGCCGCTCCGCGATCGTATCCTCGTTCTCCCCGGAGTCGGCAAAGGGGCAGACCTTCAGGCAGAGACCACACTCCGTGATGCAGGGCGAGACCGCGACCGGGTTGTACTCACCGTAGCGGTTCCATTGCATTGTAAGGACGTCCTGCGGGCAGAGAGCGGCGCAGAGGCCGCAGCCGATGCAGAGGGAGTTTTGGACAACGGTCTCTATTACAGTAGCCATGATGGGATCCTCCTCTGGCATACTTCGGGAAGACATGAGCGGATCATCTCTCTCTCCTCAGAGTTCAATACGACATTCGATACAAACAACAGATACACTGCTGCAATCCCACACCCTGCAAGGATGAGCGTTGGTAGGGTGGATACATTAATTGCAGAAACTAGTGCAAGCCCTGTTGCAGATAGGATAGTTAACCCACCAACGCCGTACAACATCTTTTTTAGATACGTAAGTACGGGGATTTGTACAATGGAGGCAATAAAGAGCGGATTAATCACCCCGTATCGGAGGAGGAGGGTGATAAGCCCTGCCAGAGCAACCCCATACATGCCGATATCGAATATATAGGGGAAAAGTAGAGCTAGCACAACATTCAGAAAACCCATAGGTAGCGTCAGGACTACCAAACTTCGAACACGATTATATGCTACAGTGATTGGAGATATACAGGAGACCATTATCTTTAGAATGACCGGGGCAACACAGATCCAGATGAGTGGAGCAAGATGTGCAAACTCTGCACCGACCCAGATCGTTAGGAGCTGAGGCGAGAATATGCAGACTAACGCGATCGGCAATGCCATGAAGAGGCCTACAATCTTAGTCGTCGCCGATGTAAAGTGGATCAGACCTTTGCGATCCTGTTTGGCGTAATAAGAATAAGTCATCGGCGTGAACAAATTTGTGACCAGGGCCGCAATACTTATAAGGAGCGTACTCCATATCGCGGCAAGGGAATATTCTGCGCCTGCAACATCTCCAAATAGTTTATTCACGATGATCAGGGCGACCTGGGTATTGAGGAGCAGGCCAACACTGTTGATTAAGACCCAGGTTGACATCCCCCCAATTTCCCTGAGTCGTGCTCGCACAAATGATGCCGGTGAGATCTTCAGATAGGGGCATGTCCTTTTTGACAGGATGAATGCCATTGCAAATGTCACAATGGCAGCTCCTGCATATGAGAGACCAACCAGCACCAGCGACGGACCTAGGCACAGGAATAAGATTACAACCAGTACGAGCTGGGTGAAGAGATTGGTACAATTCACATAATTTCGCAGGTCCAGCCTGTTGTATGCGAACAGGATTACCATGAAGTTGCTGCTCCATGCACGAATAAGCACCGATGCGAAGACGAGAGCAAAGAGCACGAACACATCTGTTGCCGACTGATCGCCAATATTGAAAAATGTCGGAGCGTACCACGCTGCTGCAAGGGCAAAGGGTACCAGAAGTAGAATGACACCCAGTGTGCCAAACAACGCCGTGTTAAAAGTCTCATTCGCCCGTTTTATATCTGCACGCTGGAGATCTATGGTCAGAAAGCGGGAAATTGACGTGTTTAATGAGTCAATGATCAGAGTGATGTAACTTGTAATCGAGGTGGCCAAGGGAATTAGCCCATATGCTGCTGTTCCTAGAGTCTCCAGGAAAAAAGGGACCAGTGCCAGGCCGATAATGATATTCAGAACGAAGTATATGATATTGGATATCAGATTTGCTGGAAGTCTTTGTGTGAATTTGATGTCAAGGGGAGTTGTGCTCATGTCGTGTACCTATGGATGGGACTGAGATGTATTGAGAGATTTGGGCTTAGTACGTGTCAGTCTTCTGTACTGTCTTTTCACAAACTCGGGGCAATGTCTGATCCCAAACTGGAAAATCGCCTGAGGGTATCGATACAAATAAGCACTGAATGGGATATGAAATTTATCTTGTTTAATGGCATCATATATTTCCTGCTTAAATAGATCGTTCTTCCGGCCACCCAGGACTAAACCAAAATACTTTGAACGATGCGTCCAGTAGTCATTCAGATCGAATACCTTGTCGTAGAGATCAAGTTTCCCTAGCAGATCTAATGTAACCAGAGTCCTTTGACATTTGTGGCACCGAGAACAGTTTGTTTCCGCTGCAACGCATACATTCAGATACTTATAGGAAAGCGGGTGGGTTGAAACAATTTCTGTTTTTTCTACACGGGAATAGATCTCTCCAGATGAGAAAAATTTAGTAGTGTCGGTAGAGAGCATATCCAATGCATATACATCATAGTGGCTTGAGTCAGAGTGATTAAACTCAAATTGCCGGAGAGAATATCCAGATGAATAGTAATAAATCTTAAAGAGTTTCTGAAGAGCAAGCACGGCAGCTACATTTCTGTAAGTATGAGTTGGTAAAAAATTCATATTTAAAACTTCATTAATATTCGAATCCAGTGTCACCAGTGGCAGGTGCAATTCATCTGCGCATGGTCGAACTGCCTCAATCCTCTGGTGGAACAGATCACGCGCATGCTCTCCGCCGTAATCCCCGCTTGCCCCAACATTAAAGAATGTGAGATGGGTCAATCTGTAATTCGGCGGACAGGATTCATCGGTATGTTCAATCACCGTGCAGAATGAGTCAATACCGCAGGATAGTCCGGTTCCAACACCACCAGCATTTTCAAGTTGTCCGGTAGCGATCTCAGCAATAATCTGCACCCGGTGATACCCGGGGAACATATCCGCGATGACCTTCACAAAATGTTTCGTGAGCGTGTAGTAGAGCCGCTCTGATATCGGTGCAAGAATGCGGATATCCTCTCCGCGCTTCATCGCATACAGGAGCATTGCTACAAGGAATGCATCACCCCTCTCGTGGCACAAGTATCTCCCGAAATCTTTCGTTGTGGAAAACCACAGGGTATCTTTTGTATTCCCACATTCAAACGCTGCCTGGAGAACTGTTTCATTCTCGCGCTCAATGATTTCAGGGGGATATATTGTTAACATAGGCACATCTCATGGCAATATTAAAACAGCGCTAATTTTTTCCCGGAAATGGGACCCCGTTCCTGAGTCTACCTCATTATTCTCCACGCAAGTGAAGAGACACCATTCCTCTGGATTATGCTGGAGAATGCCGTATACCCGCATAGTTGTGCTATGAGATTGTTAGCGTCATCGGTATAAGTTTATGTCCATTTTTGTTACCCACAGCGGTACCAAGATCGATGAAATCCTTGTTGTTCCGTGTGGCAAGCCTCTCCACTGTCTACGACAGGTGAGTATGGTGGTCGGAACTACAAGGAGGGGAACCGGGTGACGGCGGTGTTGAGCGACTGGACGACGATCGCCACGTACCCCGTGATCGAGGTCGCGAGCGGGATGAGCCCGTAGGCCGCGACCCCGAGAGTATCAATAAAGTAGGGGACCAGAAGGATCCCGATGACGATATTTACCAGGAAGTAGGCGATGTTCGCCGCAAGGTTGCGGGGGAGCTGAGCGGCGAAGCCTCGGGTGGTCTGGTCTGTAGCGGAGGTGGTGGACGGCATGGATATTCTTCTGGCTGGGATGGTACTGGCTCCCCGGAGGAGAATTCACCAGCGGGATTCTTATCCTACAGGTTAGGAACGGCGGTATGAAATGCCTGCCGGATTTGCTCTTTTGAGGTGGCCGTTCTTAGATGGGCGGGGGCTGCTCTGCGACAATGAACGGCAACGTCGTTGAACGCTTCCTCCGCCGGGATTATGCTGAACAAGAGGAGGATTGCAAGTCTACTTGGCAACCGTTTGGACACTATCACTGACCCGGGGAGGTGCTGGCCGCCTGGTGGAAGATGCCATCCGCGCCCGGGAAGAAGGCGCAACTTGCACCTTCGATGCTCCAACTCCGTTCCTGGGCGGAACGTCGTTCCTGGCGGTGCTTTTGTTCCAGCCTCAAAGTATTTACTCGGCCGGATCCGGAAAGCCCTCACGGACGTTTGCACCTTTGCACCAGGTTTGCACCGGGATTTCAGAAAAAGTGCAAACAAAGATGCCGGCCATATCGGAGAGGATCCTGGAATTAGATATAGATCTGGAGAGATATGTACAGATAAGAATAGTAGTTTGCACCATTTGCACCGGAAACGGAGAGCCTCCCCGCGGGGGCAATCCGGGCCCGGGTGCCTGTGAAAACCGCGGTGGTGCAAACGTCCTGGAGGTGCCTGGGTATCTCAGGCTGATCGGGGAATATGGCGCGGTATGGGGTTATTCGCGGTGCAACATAAAGTGCAAACGAGGTGCAAACGGGTGCAAAGGTGTAACCCGGACAATATCCCCGGTCAACCCCGGCGGCCAGGAGCGACCCGGGACGTATCTCGTCGGGTGGGGTTCGACCCCGGTTGGTGAGACCGCTGCGAATCGGATAAGAACGATCTCCCTCACCCCCGCCGAGCACCTTCACGATCACCACCCCGCCCGCCCCGGCACTCACCGTCGAGAGCCGCCGCTCCTCCCCCACTTTCTCCGCCTGCCAGCCGCTCCAGCGCCCGGATCCGGCTCTCGAACTCCTCGGGTCGCACCCACCGGTGCTCCCGTTCCGGCCCCCTGGCCCGTCGCGTCTCCATCAGGAGGTCGAGGTCGGTGATGCTCCCCTCGACAACCGTCACCCGGGGGTGGTCCAGAAGGTGCTCGATGTTTTCCCGCCGCCCGGTGGCGAGGTTGTCGATGATGATGTCGTGGTGTTGTGCCAGATACGACGTTTCGTTAGAAACAGAGCAAGAGCGCCGCCAAGAATGACGTTCCAAAGGAACGGAGTTGGAGCACCGGAGATGCGAGGTGCGGTTGTGCCTACAAGGTTCGAGCCGATAGAGCCAGCCCGGGGGGAGAGTCGAGAGGGTGGTTTTCCAGATCCTTCTGACCTACGATCCTTTAGAACAGATGGTGTCTCTGATTTACCAAAAAACGCATTTAACGCCGGTTTCGGCTGGAACCCGGAATTATCTAGGGTCTTGTGGATCCGGTCCTTGATGGTTGTCCGAGACTGTACCAATATCCTCCGGTTTTCGCGTGAGATCCCAGAACTCGCTATCACTTCGTAGGAAGAACCTGGAAGGCTTGATTAAGCTGTTGAGAGAAGTGGAAGATGGGGATCTGATGAATTCCGCAGGCAATTTCACTTCTAGCAAACAATTGTCGTTGATGTTCTCGTTCATCTGCTTCTAAGCCTTTATTCATCATTGATGTAGGATCCATAATCCCTGTAATAGTCAGTTACATTAACTATATCCCGCACGATCGACTGCATCCATGTATATAAAGAGAGTTAGTATTCTTTGAAGCTTCCCTTGGTCTGTCTCAACACGAATCACATCTCTGGTTGCCGCAAGAGAGAAATATTCCTGAATCAGATCTGACTTTTCAAGCAAATCTAGCGCAATGTTCCGCACCTCCTCATTCTTTGCATCAGGCCTTTGTGGAGCGCTGAATCGTTTCTTAATATGCATAGCTTGCCATCCCAACTGCCTGATCCACGGGTGTCGGACTGCATTTTCTGCAAGACTGTATATTCGGAGCCTTAGGGGACTCGCAAGTGGCATCTTGGTGTTATAATAGTCCACGATACAGGTTTTGGGGTCGAGTGAGTAAAGAAAATCCCGGAAGAAGAGAGTATCTTTTTTACGCTCGTTTATTTTATACGCCATGCTAAAGAAATCTTTGGAGTAAAATGGCGTTATAGTCCAGAAGAAAATTCGGTTCCTATCTTCCCCTGGTCCCGCCCATTTGTAATCCTTTTCAAACTTGAAATGCAGATACTTAGTGTAGGGGCTTTTCTCAGGGTAAGTGGAGATGTGTGCCCTGAGGTGTTGCAATATCACATCTTCTGGAACTTGCAACATTACGCAGACTTTTTGGTGAGCATACCGGTATTGGTCTGGCGTAGTGAGAAGGAATTGTGCCAGATCATCATCCGAGCCAAGGCCGGAAGTCACGTTCAGGTACCTGAGCAGTTCCCCTCCGTAAAGGCCTGTATAGTAGACAACATCGGTTCCTTCCTGCATCATAACCTGTTCTTCGATGTTCACTACATTTGCCAGGCCTATAGGTTGGGCTGCATCAACCATAGTCACATAATGTAGGTAATCTTCATAATCTGGCTCCTTTGAGGGAGTAAGATGAGTGAGCGGAACCTCGAAGAGGTCGGCAATTTTTTGGGTATACGCTAACTCGGGGGCATTCTCCGGGGCGGTATCATAGGTAATTCCCTTGGGTTTAACTCCATATGCGGTTAATCCTGCCAGTGTCGCTCTTGAGTCCAGGCCTCCACTCAGTGAAATTAACGACTTTTTAGAACCCAACTTCCCGACTCTGTTCCGCAGCCCCTCAAGAAATGAGCGCTTAAGGTCTTCGATACTTTCCTGCGACGTTTTCCGATCCTTTTCCTCAGGCTCAAAAGTGAGGGGCAGCACCTGCTCCTTCGACAGAGTATGGTCTAATGCCCTGTACATCACTAAAGTAGCTGGTAGCAACCTCTCGACCCCTTCAATAAGCGTCCGCTCTCCGAGTGCAAATCCGTAGAGGAGGTACTCCATGAGGGCTAATCTGTGGAATGTTATCTGGCCTATGAAGGGGTACATAAATTTGATCTCGCGCGAAAATGCCAGAACTTCGTCGTTCTTATACCAAAAGAATGGCAACCTTCCCAGTGCATCGTTAAAAACACAGAGATCTCTTGTCTGCTTATCATAGATCAGGACGATGAATTCTCCATCAGCCTGCGCTAGAAACCGGGTTATTGTCTCTTTAAAGGATCCGCCTTTGTGGACTTCGTTCGCGATCGCGAAGAGATCTTCTCTAATTGCGGCATCATCGATATTATATATCATGCCCTCAAGGACAATGAAAAAAGTAGTATCTTCAAAAGAGGTTATGGGGTATTGTTCGTATGCTGTTGATCCTACAAGCGTACAACTATCTTTATACAGTATATTTGCCCTGTATGGTGGGTAATGTAACATTGCATTTTGGGAATCAGAGAATTTTCCGTGATAATTTGACGCCTCTGAGGCGATGAGAACGTTTACCCCGACCATAGTTCTATATAATCAATTAGCGGCTTTAATGGTTCCGATATTCAAATAGATGATATTATCTGGGAGAATTCAAATGTAGCCGTATCTCAATCTATTCTTTGCTAGCTCTTCTGTGATTGCCCCCGCACTCGCCGGGTGCGGGCACATTCTTCTGGTGCTCTTTACACCTGGCAACAACTACCACCACGTCCTTATGCCTTGGACGCCGGCCAAATGGTGCTCGATGTTCACCCGGCCTGGCACGGCGGCGAGGTTATCGATGATGACGACGTCGTGGTTTTGCGGTAATGTGTCTGCAAGGTTTGACCCGGTGAAGCCGGCCCCGCCGGTGACGATGTAGCGCATGAAGAGATTTGGGCGGGGGGGCGTTTAGGGGTTTCTGAATTGAGTCAGAGTATCTGGTTGCTTTTTTGATATAGGATCGAATGTGTTACATTGTTGGCGTTCGCCTTGAAGAAGAACAGCCCAAGAACAAAAAATGGGTGGCGCTGATGGATCGGAAGCCTATATCTCTCTATTCTGTGCTCCAACGTGCTCCCTCGTAGGCTAGCCCGAATGTCTCTGCCACCTGACGACAGCGAAGATCCGAATGGATTCGCCTGATGTCTCTATAAACATCTTTTGCCTGATCGAGGAATTCAGCGCTAAATTCGATATCGAGCATACGGGAGTTGAACTCCGGGTCAGAGTCAACCTCTCTGAACCGATTCCCGATGATACTCGGTTCCGGCCACCCATTCTGCGAAGGTCTCATGGAGTAGATCCCCGTTTCTCCGACAACCCTGACCTCCGCAACATCGAACAGCGCTGCGGTCTCCAGGTCAGGTTGCGAGAATGAGGTGTCTGATGGGTGATTGTGGGTCAGTATCTGGTGTCGTGAGCTCAACCGGTCTGCATCTGGTATCTCAACATGCAAGGTTCCGTTGTAACGACCGCTATATCTATGCAACAACTCACCCTGACTGGTGAATATGCCCGCAAATTCCCAGTCATTGATATTTCTGATCTCTCTCTCAAAGCGGATGATGTCCGGATGTCTACAGAATACCTGCGGTGCTGTCATGTTTGGATTATCATAGATCTTGCGCTGTACAGCCACTTAGATTCAACTTTTCCCGCCTGATATTGGGGCAGGCTTTCCTCCCTCCTCACCCCCCGCCCAGCACCCGCACGATCACCGCCACCACGCCGCCGACGATCCCACCGGCGCCGGCGCTGATGGTGGAAACCCGTTTCTCTTCACCCACCTTCTCCGCCCGCCACCCCTCCAGCGCCCGGAGCCGGCTCTCGAACTCCTCGTCCTGCGCCTCCATTCTCTGGAGCATCTTACAGATCCACTTCACATCCCGGTTCGTCTCGTAAACCAGCTCCCGCGTGGTCTTCTCATTGGTCATCCTGGTAACCCTCCCGGGTGAAGACTACGACGCCGGAGAGAAAAAGCCTGACCGTAACGATTATATTCCAGAATCAAAGCCCAATCCGGCCTTTCCGATAAAGTCAGACTGATATCCCCCCGCGCCAACCTTATGATCGTCTGTCATGTTCCCGGGAAGATGCAGACAGGAGAAAACCCATGGCAGACTTCGTGCAGAAGACCGTGAACAAGACGGCGGTCCGGGACCTCTCCGTCCCGATCGCCAGCGTGGAGCAGTTCGACAGCATCGTCGAGATGGTCCTCGACGACAACCCCTTCGGGTGCGTCGAGTATACGACCCGCGACGGCCAGACCATCGCGGGAGTCGTCCGGAACCGCGAGCACTACACCGCGAAGGTGAACTTCCTCAACGACGC
>Ga0209537_1002889_pt1 | contig 16503 bp, 14 predicted proteins | sample BioPla4DNA1_FD_187698 | JGI IMG/M metagenome (GOLD analysis project Ga0209537, IMG submission 187698) | Biogas fermentation microbial communities from Germany - Plant 4 DNA1 (SPAdes) (version 2) | ecosystem: Engineered > Bioreactor > Anaerobic > Digestate | place: Bielefeld, North... | reverse complement strand
TAATCCGGCAGGAACTCGCTTCCTTTAGTTTCGCTTCTAAGTCTTCCATATCATTATTTTTATAGACAAAGCGCTTAGCTTTGCACAGCCGTACACCATCAATGATGCTGGCGTGATTCAGCTGGTCACTGATAATCGCATCTTCCGGACCCAGCAGAGTTTCAAACAAACCAGTATTCGCATCAAAGCAGGAGGAATAAAGAATCGTATCCTCCGTTTCTAAAAAACTGCTGATTTTGGCTTCCAGTTCTTTATGCACAGTTTGGGTCCCGCAGATAAACCGCACCGAAGACAGACCATAGCCATACAGGTCATAACTTTTTTTAGCAGCTTCAATAATTTTGGGGTGATTGGACAGACCCAAATAATTGTTGGCACACATATTCAGCACTTTTTTGCTGGTGATAGTATCAATATAAGCGCTTTGGGGAGTAGTGATAATTCTTTCGTCTTTCCACAAGCCGCTAGCGCGAATTGATTCTGCTTCCTGCAGAAAATATTGATAGGCAGTTTTCATTATTGTTCCTCCCAGTCTAAAATAACTTTGCCGGACATGCCGCTTCGCATAATTTCAAAACCCTTTTCAAACTCAGTATAGTGAAAGCGGTGGGTAATCACCGGCGAAATATCCAAACCGCTCTGGATCATCGCTGTCATTTTATACCAGGTTTCGTACATCTCCCGGCCATATATACCTTTAATTGTAATTCCGTTAAATACCACTTTATTCCAGTCAATTCTGGTGTTCGGATTCATAATTCCCAACAGAGCAATTTTACCTCCGTGGCACATAATATCCAGCATGCTGTTAAAGGCATCACCACTGCCGGACATTTCTAAGCCAACATCAAAACCTTCTTTCATTCCTAACTTGTCAATTACATCGGCAACATCTTCTTTAGACACATCCACTGTTAAAGTAGCACCCATTTTTTCCGCCAGCTGCAGATGGTAGGGATTGAGATCTGTTACCACCACATAGCGAGCGCCGGCATGTTTAGCAATCGCTGTAGCCATAATACCAATCGGACCAGCACCGGTAATCAGCACATCTTCCCCTAAAACATCAAAAGCTAAAGCAGTGTGAACTGCATTGCCCAGAGGATCAAAGCAGCTGAGAACCTCTAAATCAATTTTGGGATCGCACAGCCAAACATTGCTCTCGGGAATAGCTACATATTGAGCAAACACTCCAGGACGATTAACACCAACCCCCATTGTTCTATTGCATAAATGACGGCGGCCAGCTAAACAATTGCGGCACCTGCCGCAGACAATATGTCCTTCTGCAGAAACTAGATCCCCAATTGCGAAATCTGTCACATTCTCACCCAATGCTACGATCCGGCCAACAAACTCATGACCAATAATCATGGGCACCGGGATCGTATCCTGCGCCCACTGATCCCAATTATAGATATGGATGTCAGTGCCGCAGATGGAGGTTTTCAGTACTTTAATTAAAACATCATTATCGCCAATTTCAGGTACCTGCTGCTTTTCTAGCCATAATCCTGGTTGAGCATATTTTTTTACCAAAGCATCCATTGTTTTTGGTATCATACCATCAACTCACTTCTAAATATTTTCCTCACAATAATTATTTATCACTGCCAAGGCGAAACCCTCTCCTACCAAATTTAGGCAAAAAAAATCGGAAATCTCAGCTTTGATTCCCGACTAATGTAAATGACAGGCTGCAAAATGGCCGGCAGCAATTTCCTGCCAGACAGGCTCGACTGCGCGGCAGATTTCCATAGCATGGGGACAGCGGGTATGGAAGCGACAGCCAAAAGGTGGATCAATTGGACTGGGCAGATCGCCTTTAAGCACGATCTGCCGCCCCTTCGAATCCGGATCAGGAGATGGGACTGCTGACAGCAGCGACTGGGTATACGGATGGAGCGGATTACTGTAGAGTTGATCTTTAGCTGCTAGTTCCACAATCTTACCCAGATACATCACAGCCACACGATCGGATATATGTTTAACCACGCCTAAATCATGGGCAATAAACAGATAAGCCAATCCAAATTCCCCTTGGAGGTCCTGGAGGAGATTGAGAATCTGGGCTTGAATGGAAACATCCAGCGCCGATACCGGCTCATCGCAAACAATCAGTTTCGGATTAACAGCTAATGCTCTGGCAATACCAACCCGCTGGCGCTGTCCGCCGGAAAGCTCCCGGGGATACCGCTTGGCATAAATTCTGCTTAAACCTACTATCTCTAATAGTTCAGCTGTTTTCTGCTCAAGCTCCCGACCTTTAGCAATTTTGTGAATGCGCAGCGGCTCAGCAACAGCATCTCCCACTGTCATGCTGGGATTCAGTGAGGCATAAGGATCTTGAAAGATAATCTGCATCTCCCTCCGCAGTGCCCGCAGCTGAACTTTATTCAGAGCCCGAACATCTCTGCCGTCAAAAATAATTGAGCCGGATGTTGCCTCTAACAACCGCAAAATCAATCTACCGGTAGTCGACTTCCCTGAGCCTGACTCCCCAACTAAGCCAAAGGTTTCCCCCGGCATAATTGTAAAGCTGATGCCATCTACCGCTTTTACCGAACCGACTTCCCTTCCCGGCAGCAAGCCTTGGCTAATGGGAAAATACTTGACCAAATTCTCGACCTTAAGCAGCGGTTGAAGGACGCTAGTCATGGGCTGATCCCACCTGCAATCTCAAAAGCTCCTCCCTCACTGCGGAGCAGGATGCCTTCTGTCGGCAGCCACTGAGTTTCAATACCAATAGGAACCACACCATCAGTCAGTAAATAGGTGAGCTTGAGCAGCGGCTGATCTTCCCGCGCTGTTAACAGCTTGCTTAAACCGCCTTGATTAACAGCCACCTCTACCCAGGACCGCTGCAGCTGCAGATTGTTAATTCCTTTCGCAGAGGTTAGGATCTGGCGCAGCGGCCCGGAAAGATCATCCAAACGCAGTTCTAAATCCAGGTATGTAATCAGCTCACAAAAAATCGGAATTCTCTCTAACCGCTGCATTCTGCTGATCTTCATCAGTTCAGCGTCGGGGTCCTGGTCTAAAAGCTCGGCTGCGACCGGATCGATCACCTTAACCAGTTTCAGCTGGGGATCGTATTCCTGAGCAGCAGTTGGGACTATCTCCCGCTTTAACTGCTGTTCCATTGCCCGGGCACACTGCTTCCGCAGCTGGAGCAGGGATAAATTGGCCTCCGATAAAATAGTCCGGACATAACGTGGGGTGGTCTCCACTTGAGACGCAATTTCCTCAATACTGAGGAAAGGATCTTTCTGCACAAGTTGAATCACTTTTGCCTTTATCGTTTCGCTCATGTTCAACCCCCACTATCCTGAAAAAACTTTGGTTACTTGATCCGCTGCAGCCTATCACTTGGAGTTAAGCCGGGCAGACGACCTCGTTTAGCCACTGGTTTGCCGTCAACTTCCTTAATATCCATTGTCATATCAATGGGAGGTGCTGCAGAAATATAGCTGCCGACGCCAAAGGAGTCAACTCCCGCTTCAGCCAGCACCTTAACCTTCTCTAAATCCAAGCCGCCTGAGGCAAAGATCCGCACATGCTGATATCCCGCTAAGTCAAGTTTAGCCCGGAGCTCTTGGATCAAGCCGGGTGTAACGCCACCCCGTTCGCTGGGAGTGTCAACCCGAACTCCTTCCAAATGCTCGCCCAAGGCAGCTGCCAAGCGGAGAGCTTCTTCCACCTCATCTTTATAGGTATCTACTAATATTGTCCGCGGTGATTCTGGCGGCATAATTTGATGATACATTTCTGCCCCTTCCACTGTATCACCTACTATCAGGAAGAGAGCATGGGGAACTGTTCCCACCGGTTCTAATCCGATCAGCTTGGCCCCTAATATGCAGGAAGCTCCCTTTGCACCACCAACAATCGCTGCTCTTTCCATCACAGGTGCAACCGCAGGATGAACATGTCTGGCGCCAAAACAGAAGAAGGGTTTTCCTGCTGTCACCTGGGCGATTTCATGGGCTGCAGTCGCCCAGCCGCTGGAGTGGGCAAGAATACCTAAAATTGCGGTTTCATAAAGACCAAACTCAGTATAGCAGCCGGTAATCCGCATCACCACATCTTTTGCTTCGATAGCAGCTCCTTCCGGCAGCGCCTCAACTTCTACATCTAAATCCTGCAGCAGACCTAATGCTTCATCTATGCCCGCAACAATACCGCTGCGGCGGGCAAAAATTTCTGCGGTAACTTTGGTGCGGCCATAGCCCTTACTTTCGAGCAGCTGCTTAGTTTTGACAAAATACACATCTGTAGTTAAACCGGAAATAATTTCGTGGTGTTCAGCTGAATACAGTTTCCGGTCCTTGTCCACTTGATAGTTGGCAACATCTTGAATCGTCTTAAGTTGGTACATGAACCCTTCTCCTCTCAATCAATCAAACGGTTATCATAAATCCTTCTGTAAAGATCCCAGGTATAGGACAGCTTACGCAGATATGAACGAGTTTCCCAGAAGGGAATATCGGAAACCGATTCAAAACTACCATCCCACTTGTCTTCTGCTAACCAGGACTGCACATTGCCCTGTCCGCCATTATATGCTGCCAGCGCAGCAGTAAAGCTGGGAAAACGCTTGCTTAAATAATTGATATACCAGCAGCCCAGCATAATATTAATTTCAGGATCAAGCAGATCCTGTTCATTATATTCAAGCTCAAGCTGCTGGGCGATCCAAGCAGCGGTATCGGGCATCAGCTGCATCAGCCCGGTGGCTCCTTTATCTGAAACCGCATTTACCCGCCATTTGCTTTCTACATGGATCAGCGCAGCAATCAAATAGGGATCCAGGTCAAATCTCTCAGCCTGTTCCTTAATTATTGCCTCGTATTTTAGGGGATAAATCCGCTTAAGCAAAGGTTTAACAGACATAAGAGTCAGAACGGTGACTGCTAATATGAGAATGGTTGTAAGAATGCGTATCGTCCGATTCAAAAACAGCCCCCCGGGTTTACTCTATTCCTCATTCTATTATTTGATGCCATAATCTGTCAACTTGAACTTTGGTTTCAGCAAGGGAACCACTGTTGTCGATGACATAGTCGGCAAGTTTCCGCTTTTCCTCGATAGACATTTGCGCCTGGATTCGGCTCCATGCCTCTGCTTCCGATAACTTATCCCGCTGGATTAAACGTCTCAGCTGGACCTCCTGGGGCACATAGACCACCACTACCCAATCCAACCAGGTGTGACTGTTGGTCTCGTATAATAAAGGAATATCTGCAAAAACGATCTGATTATCCTGCTCCAGTAGCTGTCCCTGAGTTTTAATCCGCTCGAATACTAAGGGATGAATAATTGCTTCCAGTTTCCGCCGCTGCTGCGCATCAGCAAAGACCAGCCTGCCCAGCTTTCTGCGGTCGATTGTGCCGTCCTCCCCAATTACATCGGGAAAGGCTTCCGCGACCTGCTTCCAGCCTGGTTCGCCCATTGCTACCACTTCCCTAGCAATCTGATCTGCATCAAGCACCACAGCTCCCAGCTCTCTGAGCATTGCTGCCACTGTACTTTTTCCTGTTGCGATCGACCCTGTCAATCCGTACAATCTTGATCCCACCTCTGGCAGTGGGGACAGAAATGGGTGCTTCGGCCCCCCACTTTGATCCTTTCTACTGGTGTACTGCAGTTGGGGCAGGGTTTACCTGTTCGGCGGTAAACCAACAGCTTATTTTGGAAATTACCAGTATCGCCGCTGCCGGTGCGGTAATCTTTAATGGTAGTGCCGTGCTCAGCGATTGCTTCCCTCAGCACCGCTCTAATGCTGTGGTGCAGCGCCGCAATTTCTGCTTCTGTCAAGCGGCTGCCAGGCTTTAAGGGATGGATTTTAGCCCTGAACAAAGCTTCATCAGCATAAATATTGCCCAAACCAGCAATTTTCGACTGATCAAGCAGAATTGTCTTAACTGCTCTGACTGATTGCACCTTATCCGCTAGGGTGTCAACAGTAAAATCTTCCCCAAGGGGTTCAGGTCCCAAAGTGTACAAACCATGAATTTGGTGGTACTGCGCCTCTGGAAGCAGATAGATGGTCCCGAACTTGCGCTGGTCAACAAAGCGCAGCTCACCCTTATTTTTAAATATAAAACGGGCAGATGTGTGCTTCGCCAGCGGCAGATTTGGTTCCGACTGATAAACCAACTGCCCTGTCATCCTAAGATGCACAATCATCCGCAGCGGCGAGTCAAGCTCAAACAGCAAATATTTGCCTCTGCGCTTAATATCTGTAATTTTGCGGTTAATTATCTGAGCGCAGAAAACCTCAACTGTGTTGCGGGGCAGGAGCCGCGGATAGAACACTTCACACTCCGCAATTACCTGGTTTTTGACAACCGGCGTTAAAGTACGTCGAACCGTTTCTACTTCTGGCAGTTCCGGCAATTTATTTCACCTCGAATGTTTCAACCTGTTCCCAATCTTTCCCAACCTTAATATCTACCTTTAGGGGCACTTTTAATTCCAGCACTGATTCCATATTTTCTTTTACCAGACCTGCTGCCAGCTCCAACTCCTCCGGCGGCACTTCAAATACCAGCTCGTCATGGACCTGCAGCAGCATTTGGGTTTTCAGGTTCTGCTCGGCTAAAACCTGATCGATTTTCAGCATGGCAAGCTTGATAATATCTGCAGCACTGCCCTGAATCGGTGTGTTCATCGCTGTTCTCTCAGCAAATGAACGCCGCTGATAGTTCTTGCTCTTAATCTCCGGCAGATAACGCCGCCGGTTGAGCAGAGTGGTAACATAGCCCTTGGTTTTAGCTGCTGCAATCGCACTGTCTAAATAAGCCTTAACCTGGGGATAGCGGGCAAAATAGCTATCAATGTACTGCTGAGCTTGAGCCTGCGATAACTTAGTCCCTTTCGCCAGACCGTAGCTGCTGATCCCATAAATAATCCCGAAGTTAATTGCTTTTGCCGAATCCCGATCCGCATCAGTAACTTCCTCCATGGGAATCTGCAGGATCTCTGCGGCAGTGCGCCGGTGGATGTCAGCTCCAGACCGAAATGCCTCCACCAACCCTGGATCACCAGAAATGTGGGCCAGCACCCGCAGTTCAATTTGGGAATAATCCGCAGTTAACAGGTACCACCCTTCCCTAGGTTCAAATGCTCCCCGGATTCTCCGCCCTTCAGCGGTGCGGATCGGTATGTTCTGCAGATTGGGGTTGGCACTGCTTAAACGCCCGGTAGCAGTAATAGTTTGATTAAAAGTAGTATGAATCCGATCGGTATCAGGATTGATTAAGTTTACCAGGGCATCGGCGTAAGTGGATTTTAACTTAGTGAGCTGTCTGTATGTCAGCAGTTTGTCTACTATTGGATGATAGCTCAGCTGCTCCAACACTTCCGCACTAGTCGAAGGTCCTGTCTTAGTCCTTTTTAAAACTGGCAGACCGAGTTTATCAAACAGGATCACCGCCAGCTGCTTGGGGGAATTAATATTGAACTCCTCACCAGCAATCTCATAAATTTCCTCAGTCAGCTGATTTAAAACCGCTTCCAGCTCCTGGGAAATCTGCTTCAGCTTATCAGGATTGCACCTAATTCCAGTCAGCTCCATTTTAGCTAAAACCTTAGCCAGGGGCAGCTCCACATCCTGGTAGAGATGGGCCATCCCTTCCGCTTCAATCTCAGCATTCAGCCTTTCGCCCAACAGCAGTACCCGCTGAGCCTTTTCCGCTGCCTGCTGCGGCACCGGTCCCACTTCTGAAAGGGGAGGTAGGTTTAGATAGCGGACTGATAGAATCGATAAATCATGGGATCCAACTGGATCTAAAATATATCCGGCAATGGATACATCGCCAGCAATCTTAAACCAGTCTAAATCTATGCCGTTTCCATCATACAGCTTGTAAAACCTTTTGGCATCACTGCAGAACAGCTCAAGCCCAGAGCCGAGCTGTTTGAGTACCGCCAAAGCTGCGTTCCAATGCTTTGGATCAATATACCAGAGCTGTTTACCCAGCGCTACCGCTAAATCCTCATCGGAGCAGTAAACACCGCACTTTTCTGTTTGCTTCAGATCTGCAGCAAACTCGTCTGTTTTCTCAGGCTTAAAGATGCTGTACTCCACTTGAATCTCCGGTTCCGCTGTTTCCGCCTGCCGCGCCAGCTCAGCAAGGTGCTCATTATCCTGAGCCAAACGCTCAATTAAGCTGGCAAATTCAAGCTCCTGAAACAGAGCAATCAGCTGCTCCGCATCCCGCTCCGGTTCTGTATCAAAATCGATTTCCAGCGGCACCTGGCAGTCGATCGCGGCTAACTCGCGGCTGAGGAGTGCCTGCTCCTTATTGGCTTCCAGCCGCTCCTTCAATTTCCCCTTTTCCTGATCAAGATTCTGATATAGCTCAGCAATTGAGTTGTGTTTATGGAGCAGCTTAAGAGCTGTTTTTTCGCCCACACCAGGAACCCCGGGTATGTTATCGGAGGAATCCCCCATCAAACCTTTCAAGTCAATAATCTGCTCCGGTGTAAGCTGGTACTGCTCATAGAGACGGGTCCGATCCACTGCTTCTATTTCTTTTATTCCCCGCTTGGTCAACAGCACTGTCGTCTGATCCGAGATCAGCTGCAGCGCATCCCGATCACCAGTCACTATGTACACCTTGTAGCCTAGAGCTTCTGCTTTTTTAGCAGCAGTCCCAATAATATCATCAGCCTCATATCCAGCCAGCTCTAACCTTTTAATGCCCCAGGCATCTAAAACCTGTTTTAACAAATCCACCTGGGGTTTCAGATCATCAGGCATACCTGTGCGGTTAGCCTTGTAATCCTTGTAAGCTTCGTGGCGAAATGTGGGCGCGGAAACATCAAAAGCAACGTAAATCTTAGACGGATGGTAATCTTCCTCCAGCCGCAGCAGCATCGTGGTAAATCCATAGACTGCATTTGTCGGGACCCCGCGGACGGTAGTCAGGGGTGGAAGCGCATAATATGCTCGATTCAATAAACTATTACCATCAATTAGAAATAAAGTCCGTTCCATAGTTTTTTCCCCCATTTCTTCCCTAACATTTTCCACATTTTCAAATAAAAACCTTTTATTTTTCCATCCCCGACCACTGAGTCCAAAACTTAACAGTAAAGGTTACTATTACATAGAGGGATCCCCTTGTAAAATGCGAACTAGAAGGTGTAAGATGTAATTCGTAACTAACTTGTGAAAGGAGACGAACCATTGATGAAGAAGCTACCAATAGTGTTATTGTTCATGGTCTTATTATACACTGGTACAGCTTTTGCACACTACCCTGATATCGAAGGTAACTGGGCGCGCGATGCCATTATCAATTTGGCTGAACAGAACATTTTTGCTGGCATTTACGAAGGTAATTTTGAACCAAACAGCAGTGTTACAAGAGAGGAAATTATTGAATTAGCAGCTAGAGGCTTTAATCTGACTACAACAGAAAAGCAAACACTCTACAGCTGGCTCGATCATTTAATGCCGATGGTTGATCCAGACGCTGAAGAAAATGATTTTGCCACCAGAGCAGAATTGACTGCTGTGGTCGCGAATCTGATGGGTTTAACTGATCAGAGTATTGATGTAGTCAACTGGGCTCCCACATTTGAAGATATTGATCGGGAACACCCATTGTTTACAGCGGTTGAATTAGTCAACAAGCTGAATGTGCTGCCCACTTATGTGATGAACCGCTTTGAGCCGCAGCGTGCTGCCACAAGGGCTGAAACCGCTGCACTGTTAAACGCGGCACTAAACTTAGAAAACATCGCTGGCGAAGTAGTAGAAATTCACCAGCCATCAAATCGAATTATTGTCACAACCAGTGATAACCAATACCGCTCTTTACCGGTTGCAGAGCAAACTTTAGTTTTGGGCAGTGGTGCTGCTCAAAATGTAGACCAAATCACTGTTGGAGACCAGATTCAGGCTCTTTATGATACCAACGGAAATGTAGCTTTAGTGAGTGTTGAACAAGGTGCTTCCGGAAGCGGTCTGCTTCAGAATTTAGCTAATCTGGTAAAAGGCCTGCGGAACACAGCAAATCTCCAGTCATTAAACCTGGATTCCTTGGTTTCAGAAGACACAGTCCAAACTCTCCAAGAAGTACTCACCCCTGAACAGGTGGCTGCCATTATTTCAGGAGACTGGTCCAAAGCAAGCGACAGCTTCCGCACTAATCTCTTTGGCCAGCTGGTGGAATTAGGCCTAGCACCTTGGGAAGCAGAAGCAGTTCTCAGTCAAAATTGGCAGGCTTTAGGTGATATGGGTATGGATCGAGTCGCGGTGCTGCTCTCAGATTATGTTGGGGTATCACCGGAGATTTTCTACGCAGCTTTCAACCAGGATTGGGGCAAAGTTTATGAGTATGCTCAGGTAGAAATCGCCCAGAGACTGCTGACAGCATTGGCTCTCTAATATCGGAAAAGACTAAACCCACACACGATGGGTTTAGTCTTTTTTTCATGGATAGACAACGGTAATCTCTGCACCCGGCAGCAGCCACTGAATAACCCATTCCGGCACATACAGCTTGTCGCCAGCTTGGACTACTTCCACTCCATAATGAGAGCTCAGTTCATCATCGGGAACCGCAATCAGATCCTGAATTCGGTCAATAGGAACGTAAACCTCCTCATCATGGACTACAGCAGGTCCCAAGGGCTGATCATCCAAGTATGCCAGGGGCAGCGCAATCTCAGCCTGCCTTTGGGGGAAGCTCCAGCTTAAGGCTATACCCCATTCCAAGCTCTCTTCTTGGCTGAGATACTTCACACCGTTGAATTCCTCAGTGTAGGCTGCTAAACTGCTGGGGATTGGGAGTCCCAAAGCCTGACTCAGCTCCTCCACTGGTATATACAGCTGATTACCCCGCAGAAAACCCTGCACACCTGTAGATTCCTCAAACAGCATTAGTTCTACGCTGAAGAGCTCAATGCAGTCTTCAATCAGACAGCCGTACCCGAGTTTATCGGCAAATTCAAATACATTCACATACTCTTGATCCCAATCCTGGCGGTCTTTGAACTTAGAGCCAGCACTTTCAGTGAACAGATCGCCTAGAGGAATATAATACCTGTTTCCGTACCTAACAGCTGCAGCTTCCATGGGACTGCCGTTAACCAGAAAATCTACAGCCAGAGGCAGCGGCTGCGGTACCCCAGTAGGACTCTCCAGCATTGCCGCTAAAACCTCAAGATGAACATCGGTCCAGGCTCGCTGTTCAAGCATGGGCTTCACCTGCTCAAGCGAGTTAGAATTATTTTTGTAGATATCAGGGTAAATGGTAACCATTTTTGTGTTGAGCAGCGGATCTTGGTTCAAAGTTACTGTTTGGTAGATTAAGGTCACCTTGGTTCCGATTCGGATTAAATCCATCAGCTCTTCAACATCATGATTGTACATCCTGATGCAGCCGCTGGACATCGCCTGCCCGATTGATGCCGGATTATTCGTGCCGTGGATGCCGTAGCTTGGGATGCCTAAGCCGATCCACCTTGTGCCCACCGGATTATCAGGACCGGGTGGAATGGGCTCTAAACCCCTTTCCCACCAGCGGATCGGATAATACGTCGGATTTTCCACCCGGTTGATCACTTCCGTTTCCCCTAAAATCGAAGGCTTGATTTCAGTTCCAACGCCAATCGGATACTTCTTGATCACAATTCCATTTTCATATAAATACAGGGTAAATTCTGGAATGTTGATTACTATTTCGCGGGTTAGTTCTTGTGCTGTTGCTGTTTGTGTCAGACAGATTCCTAACACTAAACCGACAAGCAGCAGGCTTGCGGTTCGAGACTGCAGCATAAGATCACCCACCTAAGTTTATTTTACCCACATCGGCTGAATCCGCATTCTACGCAGGTTTCACAGCCGCTCTCGGGCATCAGCTGTCCGCCGCATTCTGGGCACGTTCCAGAACTTTTGTCTGCTAATGAATCAGTATGCTCGGTATCGGTGATGCCCTTTTTCTCATCCAGATAGCGCTGGAGCACCATCGCAATTGCATCTGGACAGGACAGAATCAAGCGGCCGTTCTGCCAAACAGGATGGGGACAGCGGATCCCTTTCAGCTGGCGCACCACTTCTTCCAGCTCAACACCAGAGCGGAGGGCTAAAGAAATCAGCCGGGCAGTTGCCTCAGAAAATGCTGCAGCACATCCTCCCGCTTTGCCGATAGTAGTAAAGACTTCGCAGACGCCTTCATCATCTTCGTTAACAGTAACATATAATGTGCCGCACCCGGTCTTAACCCTTTCTGTTTGACCTCTAGTAATCGCCGGCCGTTTCCGAGGCCTGTGTTTAGCCTGGGTTGACTGCTTCTCTTCTGTGGTTTGTTTGCTGCCAACTGTTAAAACTTCCCCTTCCCGAGATCCACTTCGATAGACAGTCACCCCCTTACATCCCAGCTGATATGCGAGACGGTAGACCTCTTCAATCTGCTCACGGGTGGCGTCATTGGGGAAGTTAACCGTCTTGCTCACCGCGTTATCGGTAAACTCTTGAAATGCTGCCTGCATGGCGATATGCCACTTTGGTGAAATATCATGGGCAGTCACTAAAATTCTTCTCAGTTCTGCCGGGATCTGTTCAATATCCGCTGCTGAACCGGTCTCTGCCACCCGCTCCATCAGCTCTTGGGAGTAGAGACCATGTTCCCGCATTATTTCTTCAAACACCGGATTAACTTCCACTAATTTATCGTTGTCCAACACATTGCGGGTAAAGGCTAGGGCAAACAAAGGTTCAATGCCGCTGGAGCAGCCGGCAATAATTGAAATGGTGCCGGTTGGAGCGATAGTTGTGACAGTCGCATTTCGCAGCATAAGGCCCTGCTGTTCATAAATGCTGCCCTGGTAGTTCGGGAACGGACCCCGTTCCTTGGCTAATGCCGCAGATTGTTCGCGGCCGGCATCCCGAATAAAGCTCATCAGCTTTTTAGCAAACTCTACTCCCTCCTCTGAATCATAAGGGATTCCCAGCCGGATTAATAAGTCTGCAAAGCCCATCACTCCAAGGCCGATCTTGCGGTTGGCCTTAGTGATCTGATCAATTGCTGCTAAGGGATATCTGTTGGCATCGATTACATTATCTAAAAACCGCACTGCAATATGGACAACCTCTCGTAAGTGATCCCAATCCATTCTCCAACCTTGATCGGTTTTAACGGCGAATTGAGCTACATTAATCGATCCTAAATTACAGCTTTCATAAGGCAGTAATGGGTAGGGTAGAAAACTATTTCAGCTTCCCCCTCCGAACCGTACGTGCAGGTTTCCCTGCATACGGCTCTCCAGTTAATCTTTTTCGAGCAAAACTAAAATCGCAGTATTTCACTGCTTGACCGTTGGCAGTCACGCCAATTGTCCCATCCAGACTGTATCTTTTGACAACCTGTGCACAGCTCAGCTTAAGCTTGGCCGCTAGAGTTTTAATTAAACTGGAGCGGTGATAATAATGGAACTTCCGCATCTGATAAGCAATATTATCTGCATAGCAGTAGCGCTGATACAAAGTACGAAGTTCGCGGGCATAAATCCGGACAATCTCCGCAGGATCCAAGTGAATTAAATATCCTCGATGCACCCCTTTACCACGGCTGGTAAAGGGTTTCAGCTGATCATAAATCACCTGAGTCGGGATCTTGATTTTTATGTTCTGTTCATCCAAGCTGATTTGATAACCGTAGAAATAAAAGTGCTCTGAATCAGTCCAATCTATTAAAGAAATATGCTGAGCTGCAGCTGGTAAGTACAGCTTGGATTCTAAAAAATCCTCCAGTTGTTCCAGAAACTGCTCTGCTCCAGTTCTGCTTATACTCTCCAGTCCGAACACGAATTCTTCACCTAACCGCAGACAGCAGTCTGCTTGCGATTCTAACCAGATATCCAGTTGGTGCAGGTAAATCTCAACTGCTGTCTTACCAAGCTGAGACTTAATATTATCCCGAATCTGTCTCCAGATCAGCTCAATAAAGCGGTTGTCATCAATCCGTTTCTGCAGCACTGCTTTGAGAGCTTCCAAGCTTAAATCAGCAAGACACTCCTCAAGATTACCCTTAATAATCCAGTGGACATCTCTAAACCCAGTCTTTAGGCGGTAGAGGGCTGTGCCCAGGTTATTCTTATTCTTCAAAATCGGTTGATAGACAGCTGCTAACAGCTCGCTGAGCACATCCTTAAGCAGCAGCGCCATCTTTTGAGATTGCGGCTCCCTGTGACAGCGCAGGGCTGCAACTGCCGCTTCGATCTCATCTGCAGTAACAGTAAGATTGCGTTTGGCTGCAGCTTTAAGGTAAAAATCCGGGTTATAAAGATTGCGATACAGTCTGGGAAAGGTATAATCTAAGCACTGTGCTTTCTGCTCGATGATACCAAGGACTGTTTCGGCTTTCTGCATTTCGCATACCTCCAAGTCTCGGTACCTGATTAACCTGCTGTCCTTCACCAGCACCCATAAGCAACCGCTAGGTTTGGGTGTCAACCATCATGGTTGTGTAGGCGGATTTCCCGCTTCCGGTTTTACGGCTATACCTGTTGATTCAGGTTCCTCAGATTACTATGACAGCTCCGTACTCCGCTGATTGCGAAGCATCCAAGATTCGCGTTAACATCCACGCGCTCTACTTAGGTCTCCCGTTCGAGTCTATTGGTGTAAGTTCACCTGGCTGTTCCAGGGGCTTTACCGATACGAACAACCAATATCGGTAATGAAACAGCACGCCTTTCCAGGCGTCCCTGCGGTTCGGGCTTAAGACTCTAGGATTCAAGCAATCCAGCTTTGACCATATAGAGCTTAGGCTCGCAGGATTAATCCCGCTTTGACACCATGCTGTGGTCCCCTCAGGCTGTTAACCCTCAGGTAAGGTGCCTGCCTATACGAACATCACCCCAGTTCGTAGCCCCTCGGGCAGTGAATGCTAAGCTATCTTGCGCACTTGTTCACCGCATGGATTGGTAGCTTCAATTTCGCCAACTAATGGGGTTGGATTGTCGCGGTTGATGCGATCCAAGAAGACAATTCCCGGCTCACCGTTGCGCCAGGCCATGTCCACAATCAGGTCAAACACCTCTCTAGCATTTAACCTAGCAACAACTTCTTGATTGCGGGGATTTACTAAAGGATAGTCAGAATTTGCTTCCACTGCTTTCATAAATTCTTCGGTAATTGCTACTGAGATGTTAAAGTTGGTAATTTCACTATTATCAGCTTTACACTTGATAAACTCTAGAATATCGGGATGATCCACCCTGAGAATTCCCATGTTGGCACCGCGGCGGGTCCCCCCCTGCTTAACTGCCTCGGTAGCTGCATTATAGCATTTCAGGAATGAAACTGGACCGCTGGCCACTCCACCAGTGGTTTGAACCCGGTCATTCTTTGGTCTGATTCGGGAAAAACTAAACCCAGTACCGCCACCTGATTTTTGGATTAATGCTGCATCCCGCAGTGACCCGAAAATCGATTCCATTGAGTCTTCTATCGGCAGTACAAAGCAAGCGGATAACTGCTGCAGCTCCCTGCCAGCATTCATTAATGTCGGACTGTTGGGCAGAAACTCCCGCCTGTCCATTATAGTAAAGAACTTCTCCTCCATCTCTTTTACTTTGGAGGCGTCCCACTGCGCTTCAACTTCGGCAATATTAGCTGCTACTCTCCGCAGCATATCTTCAGGTGTTTCGATCACCTTACCGTCCTGCTTTTTCAGATACCTGCGTTCTAAAACAGTGCGAGCATTCTCGCTGAGTTTCATCTAAACATTCCCCTCCTTATATACCATATTTTGTTATTTTGCAATTTAAATATACTATATGTAGGGGGAAAAGTAAAGTCCCATAAAAAAATTCTAGGTTATCTTAGAAAAAGATAACCTAGAATTTGAACTAATTGCTGACCGCTATTTCCTGCTTGCGCTCACTTAAATCAAGGCACTCTCTGCATGTGCCATAAAACTCTAGCCGATGCAAATTCACTTTCACGCCATATTTATCCTCAAGCTGGGTGTCAATCTCATTATTAACCGGGATATCGACATCATAAACCTTGCCACACTCTTCACAAACAAAATGGTAATGATTATCGGGATTGCCGTCAAAACGGCTGTAGGTACTGCCGTAGGACAGCTCTAAGATTTCACCCATTTCTGTTAAAGCCTTGAGATTGCGGTAGATAGTTCCCAAGCTGACATTAGGCAGTTCCTTGCGGACCTCTTGATAGATCCAATCAGCAGTGGGATGACACTTGGTGGAACGCAGTACTGATAAGATCACTTCGCGCTGTTTTGTTTTGCGAATAAAACCCTTCTTGTTCAACAGAACTCGCTCCTTGTAAATAAATACTACTATTACTATTGTATGGATAATTATTTGTGCTGTCAAGGTGCGAAAACGGCAACTTGTAGAATTAAGTGAAAGAAAAGCTCACGGCTCTCTGATACAATGTAAGGGTGCAAAACCAAATCATTGTTCAGGGAGGAGCCATGAGCTACGTTCATTGTACCAGAAGAAGAAGAAAAG
>Ga0209537_1002888_pt1 | contig 16504 bp, 17 predicted proteins | sample BioPla4DNA1_FD_187698 | JGI IMG/M metagenome (GOLD analysis project Ga0209537, IMG submission 187698) | Biogas fermentation microbial communities from Germany - Plant 4 DNA1 (SPAdes) (version 2) | ecosystem: Engineered > Bioreactor > Anaerobic > Digestate | place: Bielefeld, North... | reverse complement strand
CACATAAAACTAGGATAAGCAGGTTTCCCACCTGCTTATCCTTTCCATTCTAAATCTGGGGGGAAAGATATGCGGGAAAAAGCCATCATAATTTTTTTCTGCCTGTGCCTTTCCCTCTGCCTTATTTCCGTCACCGGCGGTGCCTGGCAGAGGGAGTTACGGATAATGGGTGAAATTAAAACGGACAATTGGCCCCTTCCCCCCGCCGCCACCCCGGAAGTTCCACCGGCTGTAACTACCCCAGTGGACCCCCTGCCCGAGCCTGCTCCAACACCGGAGCCGGAGGCAGGAATTACCCCCGATCCGGTCGTGGGAGAGCTCCCGGAACCAGAAAGAGGGGAGGAGCTTGAAGCAGATGTGCCCCCCAAATCTACTCCTGAACCAACCCTGGAATCTCCATTGATTGAGGAAGGGGATTCGGGCACAGGGCAGGAGACGGAAACCAAGGGAGAGCCGGCAGCGGACAAAGAACCGGGAGCAGGCATGGCAGCAGATACCGGTTTTGAAATTGAACCTGAATTCTACCAGGACACCCCGGAAGCGTACCTGGACCCACTGCCTTTAGAATAAACAGCTAAATGGGGTGCTGCAGGTTATGGTATTGTCCATAAATACCGGAAGCAGAACAAAAGAAAGTACATTATCACAATTTTAATATTAATAGTAGTCTTTTATCTGCTCGAGAATACCCCCTTAATCCCCTTTCGGGGGAAGCCCTTCTTTCAATACGGGCTAAAACCCTCCCTGCTGCTCCTCGCATCTTACATGATCTGGCACTTTCCCCATCTTAGGCCGGCGGGGAAGCTGAGACTTTACGGTTTTCTTAATAGCCTGGCCCTGATTTTTGCCGGCTTTTATATTTTGGCCATGTTTGCCGGCGGCCTGATAGACGGTTTGGGAAAGAGCCCCTTTTCCTTTACTCCCAGGGGTCAGGATGTGGACCTGAACGATATTATTGCCTACCGGCAGGAGAAAATAAACATTACCCACAGGGTAATTAAAATTATAGAGGAAGAGGGGGAGAAAAGATATCAGACCCAGGGCGATGCCAACGGCATCCCCGATGCCGAGCTGGTTCTGCCCGAACAGGTAAGGGGGAAGGTGATCGGCGTTGTACCAAAGCTGGGCTGGTTGACCCTGCTTCTCAGAAGCGATGTGGCCGCTCCTGGGGCCATCGGTTAGGGGGATAAGAAGGATGAAGAAGAAAATTGTTCTAAACAGAACCAGGCGGAATTTCCTTATTTTATTCTTAACTTGTGGGCTCATAATACTGTCCTACGGCATCTATTATACCTATAATCTCCCTCTGCAGGACCAGAGGGTGCCCACCTACAGCTACAACAACAGGGCCCGGATCGATTATAGTGTTATCTACAAACCCAACCTGCTGAACGAAGAGACAGGCCCGGCCTGGGGCGATATATACATTACCAATTATGTGGATCACATTAACACTGTTTTCGATTACACTTTTTCCGGGGAAAGGCAGGCTGACATCCGGGGCGACTACAGCATAACGGCCGTGGTGGAGGCCCAGGAAAGGGCCAGTGAAGAAAATGAGGCGAAGATAATCTGGCGCAAGGACTTTGTCCTCCTACCCCGGACCAGTTTTTCCGCCTCCGATGTAAATTTTTCCCTCCGCGAAGAACTGCCAGTTCACCTGGCACCCTTTCAGGATTATGTTGAACAGGTGATGGAGGAGAGCAGGGTTGGTGGCAACCATTGGCTGACTGTCAAATGGGATATCCATCTTACCGCCGAAACCGATGGGGGTACGATTAGGGAAAACTTGACGCCCACCCTGGTCATGCCCCTGCGGGATAGCTACTTTACCATTGGGGGCGAGCAGGAAGTGGATAAACCGGGGGCCATAGAAAAGGTCATCCAAATAGAAGCCCCCTACAAAAAAACCATGCTTCTTGCCTTCAGCATCTTGGACGGCCTGTGCCTCCTCTTGCTCCTTTTCCTCCTTGCCTGCACCGCGGGAGCCCAGCCCAGCTACCTGGAGAGGGAAATGAAACGGGTACTGAAAAAGCACGGTGAACGCCTGGTGGAGCTGGCTACAGCCAGGGACCTGGCCTTTGAAGGTCATGACCTATGGCCGGTAAAAACTATTGAAGACCTGGTCCGCATAGCCGATGAATTGGGCAAACCCATTCTCTATCAATACGAGCTGGCCACAGGCAAGGAAGTCCCGGTATTCTTTGTTTCCGATGAAAAAAGGGTATTTATTTACCGCCTGCTTCCTGCAGAACCGGTTAAACAGCCTTCCGGCCAGGCCCTTTCCTACAGCTAGGGAAAAGAACAGCTGGAAGCTGCCCAGTTCCATAGGCTTTTATATATCGAAAGTCGGGCCTCCCACAAGAAAAGGCTGGGGGGCCCTTTGCAATGGCTGTTCTTCTGCAAAAGGGTCCGGAGGAAGAAAAAAGGGGTGCTAGCTCTTTTAAGTTAAGAGCTAGCACCCACTTCTAGGGCAAGAAGTATACCTTTAAATCTTATAGAAAGTATAACCGTCGAAATTAATGGCCGTGCCCTGGTCAACTATCTTCAGTTGCTTTGGATCATCTTCCGAAACAAATACTAAGGGGTCGGTGGGCGACGGTCTGCCGGACCAGGTGTATTGGTCGGTCCTTCCTATGATCCGATCATATTTATCTTTATAGCCGCCTACATATGTAACCGTAAGCCGGTTTTCCTCCCGGTCATAATTTAGCTGTAAGCCTACATAGGCTTTTCCCCCATTTTCGTCGGGCTTCGCCTGGTACAGCCACTTATTGTTGCCGTGGAAGGTATAGGTGTAGTCCCACGGGCCTATTTTTTCGGCCCTGGTATTTTCCCAAACCTTCCTACTTTCGTCGAATTCAAAGGCATATTCCATCTGACCGGCCTCTGTATACAATAAATAGCTTTTTTCCGTATCAAGGGTTATTACGGACAGGCCCTGGTCCAAATCTAGATCTTGGGAGACCAAACTTGCTTTCATCTTTTCTTCAAATTCTAATTCTTCCAGGAAAGCCTTTTCCCTTATGCCCTCTAAAGGCCTGCAGCTTATTACCTCCACCTTTTCAACATCAACCAATTGCCAATCCTTGTCATTTAAGCGGTATGTGAGCTGGTAGGTGGCCACTTCCTGGACAAGGGGTTCAAAATAGGCCATATAAAGATGGCCCTTATTTAGGCCCCCCATTTCCACCGTCGTCACAGTGAAATATAGGGTATCCAGCTCTTTGGTGGTATCTCTTATTACTTCCTCTCCTATTTCATATTCCAATAAATCCCCCACGGCAGTCATCAGGCCCGTTTCCACCAGGGAGTCCAAATAATTTGCCAGCTCTTCCCGGGCAACAGCTTCACTTACAGGCTCGGGAGTGCAGCCGGTTAAAAACAGGAGGAAAACCAGTAGTAAAGGCAAGAAAATACTTTTCTTCATATCCATACCTCACTTTGTTGTTGGTAGTAAAAGGGTTGAGATTTTGCAGCTTACAAAATCATCACTCAGATGTATTACCATATAATTGGAGGAAAGTCTTGGATACATTACTAAAAATTTTTCGCAGGCTACACATTTGGCAGGAAGGAGAGAAGCCCTGGAAGGGGAAATAGGAGAATAAAACCTTAGGATAGCCCCTTCCCTAAGGGGTAGCTATTGGCCCAGGAGCCAGGGAATAGGAAGAGTTGGGCATATGTTATAATTAACTTATCGAAAACCAAAGCCCTGCTCTTAAGGCTGGAGGTGGGGAAATGCTATTGCGGCAGCAGGCAGAGGAGCTGGAGTACAGGACTTTATCCCCTCGGGCGTCCTTTAGCAGCCGCTCCAGGGGACGCAGGATCCCGGAAGAAGAATGCCAGGTCAGGACCTGCTTCCAGCGGGACCGGGACCGGATTATCCATTCCAAGGCCTTTCGCCGTTTAAAGCACAAGACCCAGGTCTTTATCGCCCCAGAAGGAGACCATTATCGGATGCGCCTGACCCACACCCTGGAAGTGGCCCAGATTGCCCGCACCATAGCCCGGGCCCTGGGGCTGAATGAGGATCTGACCGAGGCCATCGCCCTGGGCCACGATCTGGGCCATACCCCCTTTGGCCATTCGGGGGAAGAGGCCCTGGGTGAGGTGGCCCCCGGGGGTTTTCGCCATAACGAGCAGAGCCTCAGGGTTGTCGATGTCCTGGAAGGGGAGGGGGGGTTAAACCTGACCTGGGAGGTCAGGGACGGCATCCTCAACCATACCGGCGACAAAGACCCGGCCACCCTGGAGGGCCAGGTAGTGAAGATCGCCGACCGGGTTGCCTATATCAACCACGATATCGACGATGCCCTCCGGGCCGGCATTATCAGGCAGGAGGATCTGCCCCGGGACTGCCTGGAAGTTCTTGGCTGGGAGCACAAGATCCGGATCAATACCATGGTTACCGATTTAATAGAGAACAGCTGGGACAGGGACGGGATCCAGATGAGCCCGGAGGTGGCGGAAGCCACCACCAAGCTCCGCTCCTATTTATTCCAGCATGTCTATACCAACCCCCGGGCCAAGGGGGAGGAAGAAAAGGCCAAGATGCTCCTCAAACAATTGTACCGGTTTTATTTGGAGCATCCCCAGGAAGTGGAAGGCCTGGTAAAGGGAAAGAATTTAGAACAGGCGGTGGTGGACTACATAGCCGGCATGACGGATCGCTTTGCCATCAAGCAGTTCAACACCCATTTTGTCCCGGCAGGCTTTAAACTCTTTGACTAGGGGAAAGGCAGGTATATTTACCCCCGGGTCCAAATAAAATCAAGATAGGGTGTTTCTTTTCTCCCTTGGGGGAATGGGGGAGGGGAGCCTATGGGGGCTGTCAACTGCATTTACCGGATCCCGGAGGCCTGTAAAGGGCAGGGGGGAGATGGCCAGGAATGCTATCGCTGCCTGGCGGGAAGAGTCATGCTCAAGGCATCGGACCTGAAAGAAGAATGGGCCTGTGCCGGCTGTGAAATACCGGCCATAATGAATGCCGAGCACTGCCTCTACCTGGAACCCCTGAAACGCTTCTTTAACTCGGGCGAGAGTGTGGTGGTTTTAATGTGCAGTCTCAACGACAGGGTGCTCCCGAGCGTTGCCGCCTGCCAGCAATGTCCCAATTATACCAGGGCTGCCCCTTCCACCTAGCTTGCGGGCACCCTTTTCGCTCCCCGGGGAGGAATTCCTCCGGGGTATAGCGAAGTACTGGATAGGAGCTAAAGGAGAAGTAAGGGATAAAATGAAAATCTTCCTCGATGGCGATGCCTGCCCTGCGCCGACGCGGCAGATAGCCCTTGAAGTTGCCGGGGAACGGGGCATCAGGGTGATTCATGTGGCCAGTATTGCCCATTGGTCGCCCAGGACAGAGGGCCTGGATACCATTTGGGTAGACAAACATGACCAGGAAAGCGACCTGGTAATCACCAACCTGGTTACCCCGGGGGATATTGTGGTGACGGCCGATTATGGCCTTTCGGCCCTGGTATTGTCCCGGGGGGCCCTTGCCATATCGCCCAGGGGTTTTATTTATTCGGGGGACAGGATAGAAAGCCTCCTCTTAGAACGTTTTCTGGGGGCCAAGGTGAGAAGGGGAGGGGGAAAGACCAAAGGACCACGGGGGCTCTCTCCGGAGGATAATCAGCGTTTCAAGAAAAACCTCCTTAAACTTCTGGATTCTGCTGATTGATACCCTGTCATACCTGGATGGGGTATATTTATTTGCCGGAAAGGGCAGGAAAACGGCCTTTAACAGCGAATAATATCAATTCTAGGGGATAGGTGGTTGACATGTTCTCTGACCTGATCGAGAGGGTAAGGGAAGCCAGTGATATAGTCAGCATTATTGGCGAACGGGTTGCCTTGAAAAAACGGGGCAAGAATTACATTGGCTTGTGCCCTTTCCACCAGGAAAAAACCCCCTCCTTTACCGTTTCCCCGGACAAGCAGCTCTTTTACTGTTTTGGCTGCCAGCAAGGGGGAGATGTCTTTAAGTTTGTCGAACTCTGGGAGAAAACCGATTTTAAAGGTGCCCTGGAAATCTTGGCTGAACGGGCGGGTATTCCCCTCTCTAGCCAGGATCCCCGGGAGCAGAAGAGGTACCGGGAACGTCAGTCCCTGTACAAAATCCTGGCCCTGGCAGCCCGCTTTTACCACCATATCTTCCTTAACCTTCCCCCGGGCAAAGCAGCCAGGGACTATTGCCAGCGGCGGGGAATTGACAGGGAAACCAGTGAGAAGTTTATGTTGGGCTGTGCCCTGCCCGGCTGGGACAACCTGATCAGGTTTTTTGCCAAAAGGGGTTACAAGGCCGAGGAGCTGGTCAAGGCAGGACTGGTTTTACCCGGTAGAAGGGGCGGTTATTACGACCGCTTTCGCAACCGGCTGATCTTTCCCATCTGGGATCAGCGGGGCCGGGTGGTGGCCTTTGGGGGGCGGGTGTTGGACGATTCCCAGCCCAAGTACCTGAACTCACCTGAGAGCACCATCTACAGCAAGGGTAAAAACCTCTACGGCCTGCACCTGGCAGCCGGGGCCATCCGGGAACAGGGCTGGGTCCTGGTGGTGGAAGGCTATCTCGATGCCCTGACTGCCCACCAGTACGGCTGGCCCAATGTGGTGGCTTCCCTGGGCACTGCCCTGACCCACGAGCAGGCCCGGTTGCTCAGCCGCTACTGCCGGCGGGTGCTCATCGCCTATGATGCCGATACTGCCGGGCAGGAAGCCACCCTCCGGAGTTTTCGCCTGCTCAAGGAGGCGGGCTGCCAGGTGGCGGTGGTACCCCTACCCCAGGGCAGCGATCCCGATTCCTATCTCCGGGCGGAGGGGGCCGCCGCCTTTGGCCAACTCCTGGAGAAGGCCCTGCCCCCGGTGGAGTACCGGCTCAAGATGCTCCAGGACCAGCTTGACCTTTCCACCCTGGAGGGAAAGATGCAGGCGACCAACAGCCTGGTACCCCTGCTGGCCGAGACCGACAATCAGGTAGAAAGGGAGCTTCTGGTAAAGAAGGTCGCCGGGGCCCTGGAGGTCAGTGAGGCTTCCCTCTGGGCCGAGATCCGGCAGTATCGCGGCGGAAAGGGGAAAAGGGGACGGGAAGGGGATAGAATACCAGGAAAAAGGTATAATATAGATCGGGACTTCCACAATCCGCCAAAAAAACCAGGGATAACACCGGCTTACCTGCGGGCGCAAGAAGCCCTTTTAACATTTTGTCTCCACGACCAGGAGGCCCGGGAGATAATCGTCAAGGAGTTGTCCTGGCAGCAGTTTACGGCCGGTGCCCACCGGGAAGTGGCCCGGGCCCTTTGGCTGGCCCATGAAGAAGGGCAGTTCACACCGGCCGGTGTGCTGGCCCGGCTTGAAAACACGGAAGCAAAGGCCCTGCTTTCCAGGCTTTCCCTGCAGGATGAGACCATTCTGGAGCAAAAGGAAAGGAGTATCAGGGATTGCCTGGTGGTAGTTAAGAGGCAGCAGCTGCTGGAGGAAATAAAAGTATTGCAGGAACAAATTATTTCCCTGGAGGGGGAAGGGAAAAGCACTGATAAGGCGAACTTATTAATAGAGTTAATAGAGGATAAACAGAAACAATTGCATCGGCTCGAATAGGGAAACTGCACAGCAATGCAAATCCGGAATCAGGAAGGGGGGTAGTTGCAATGGCCAAAAAGATCGAACTACCAAAACTGGAAAGCTTGGATGCCCTTTTGAACAAGGGGAAAAAGCGCGGTATCTTGACATATAATGAAATAATGGACTCGTTACAGGATGTGGACTTGGATCCGGAACAGATAGATCGTATCTATGAAGCCTTGACAGAGATGGGAATTGAGGTTGTCGATGAAGGAGAGGAAGAAAAGGAAGTGTCTTCCGACGCCCACGCCGAGGAAGAATTAGATATAACTGTCCCGGAAGGTGTAGCTATAGACGATCCAGTGCGCATGTACCTCAAAGAAATCGGCAGGGTACCCCTACTGACAGCTGAGGAAGAGATCGAACTGGCCAAGAGAATGGAACAGGGTGACGAAGAAGCAAAAAGGATGCTGGCTGAAGCCAACCTGCGCCTGGTCGTCAGTATCGCCAAGCGCTATGTGGGACGGGGTATGTTGTTCCTGGACCTGATCCAGGAAGGCAACCTGGGGCTCCTCAAGGCGGTAGAAAAATTTGATTACCGCAAGGGCTTTAAATTCAGCACCTATGCAACCTGGTGGATTCGCCAGGCTATCACCAGGGCCATTGCCGACCAGGCCCGTACGATCCGGATCCCGGTGCATATGGTCGAGACCATTAATAAACTGGTCCGGGTTTCCCGGCAGCTCTTGCAGGAATTGGGTCGGGATCCCCTGCCGGAAGAAATTGCCGAGGAAATGGGGATCAGCGAGGAGAAGGTCCGGGAAGTGATGAAGATAGCCCAGGAGCCTGTCTCCCTGGAGACGCCCATAGGGGAAGAAGAAGACAGCCACCTGGGGGACTTTATCGAAGATCAGGACGCCCCCTCCCCCGTTGAGGCTGCTTCCTTTACCCTGCTTAAGGAGCAATTGGAAGAAGTGCTGGAAACCCTGACGCCGCGGGAGAAGAAGGTCTTGCGCCTGCGGTTTGGGATCGATGATGGCCGGGCCCGTACCCTGGAAGAGGTGGGCCAGATCTTTGGCGTGACCCGGGAGCGGATCCGCCAAATTGAGGCCAAGGCCTTGCGCAAGCTCCGGCATCCCAGCCGCAGCAAAAAGCTAAAGGACTTTTTAGAATAGGCGGAAGGCAGGAAGTTTTTCTCCCTGCCTTTTGTTTTTCACCGCCCTGCAGGGGGGATAGCATGAATCTTTCCCCGCGCTTACAAAAAGTTGCCTCCCTGGTGCCCCCGGGGAGCATAGTGGCCGATATCGGGAGCGATCATGCCTTTTTACCGGTGTACCTGGTAGAGGAGGGGATCTGCCCCCGGGTTATCGCCGGGGAGATTAATGAGAAACCCTACCTTTTGGCCTCCAGCCAGGTAGAAAAAAGGGGCCTGGCCGACCACATCCAGGTTAGGTGGGGGGACGGCCTGCAAGTCCTGGCCCCCGGGGAAGCAGATGTGGTGGTACTGGCCGGGATGGGGGGCAGGACCATCAAGAAAATCTTGTGTGATACCCCAGAAGTAACGGAAACCATCCGCCGCTTTATTCTTCAGCCCATGACCGAGGCGGAGGAACTCAGACTCTGGCTCAGCCGCCACTATTTTAAGATCAGCGCCGAGGTCCTGGTAGAAGAAAAGGGCCGCATCTACGAGGTCATAGTGGCGGAACACGGTTTGGAACCGGCCAGCACAGAGGTGACCTTGACCCTGGGGCCCCGGCTGGTGGCCGAGGAGCATCCCTTACTCCGGCAGCACCTGGATGTGCTCATAGCAAGGGAAAGGGCTATTTTGGCCCAAATAGAAGGAAGGGCAGGCCTGTCAAGGGAAAACTGGGAGCGGCTGCGGGCCGTAAAAACTAGACTGGCAGGATTGGAGGGGATCAGGGCATGCCTGTGAGGGCCGCTGACATTGCTGCACTGGTGGAAAAATGGGCGCCCCCTGCCCTGACGGCTGCCTGGGACAATGGCGGCTTTCAGGTGGGGGATCCCGATCAGAGGGTGGATAGAATCCTGGTTGCCCTGGATGTGGACAGCACCACCCTTGCTGCCGCCCGGGAAAAGGGGGCCCAAATGGTGGTTGCCCACCACCCCCTGATCTTCCAGCCCCTAAAGAGCCTGCGGGAAGATCGCTGGGAAGGCGCCCTGCTGGCGAACATTATTCAGACCGGCTTGGTGGTCTACTGTGCCCATACCAATCTGGATCAGGCCCCGGGGGGCACCGATGACCTGCTGGCCGAGAAGCTGGAATTGCAGGGGGCGGCTGTCCTCAAATCTACGGGGCGGGAAGACCTATATAAGCTCGTGGTCTTCGTTCCCCAGGGCTATGAAGATGCCGTCCGGGAGGCCATGGCCGCGGCCGGGGCTGGCTGGATCGGCAACTACTCCCACTGTACCTTCCAAACGGCAGGGACGGGGACCTTCAAGCCCCTGGCCGGCAGCAACCCCTTTATAGGCAGCCAGGGGGAATTGGAGCGGGTGGCGGAACTGCGCCTGGAGACGGTGGTTCCCCGGGGGCTTTTGTCTCCGGTTCTGGAGGCCATGCTCCAGGCTCACCCCTATGAAGAGGTGGCCTACGATCTCTACCGGCTGGAGCAGGGGGGGAAAAAACTGGGCTTTGGCCGCATCGGACAGCTCAGCTCACCCCTTACCCTGGCAGAACTGGCCCAGTGGGTAAAGGAAAAATTGGACCTTTCCCGGGTCAGGGTTGTCGGGGATCTAAAGCAGAAGGTGAGCCGGGTGGCCGTCTGTGGCGGCAGTGGGGGTTCCCTCCTCAAGGAGGCGTTGGAACAGCAGGCCCAGGCCTTCATAACCGGGGATGTAAAGTATCACGACGCGGCCCTGGCCGCGGAGGCCGGCATAGGCCTGATCGATGCCGGCCATCTGGGGACGGAAAAAATCCTGGTTTCTGCCCTGGCCGAGTATCTCAAAAAGGAACTGGCTGCCAGGCAGGCCGGGGTAGAAGTGGTTTGCCACCAGCCCCGGGAGCTCTTTCAAATAATCTAGGGACAGGCATTGTACATGTCTGTCCTTTATTTTGCACAGAAACAGGGGGGAGAAGGATTGGGGAAACTCGACCATCTGTGGACCCTACAGTGTATTGACAGCAGGGAAAGGGACCTGCGGCGGGAATTGGAAACATTGGGGATAAAAAGGGAAATTGAAGAGCTGGAGGCCCGGTTGGCAGAAAAGCATCGGGAGTTATTGGAGCTTTCCCGCCGCCTCCAGGAAGTCCAAAGGGGCATTAAAGAGGGGGAATTTGCCGCTGGAGAGAATGAAAGAAAACAGCGGGAACTGGAAAAACGCCTGTACAGCGGTTCGACCTCCAGTGCCAGGGAATTGAGCCAGATGGAGAGGAAGATGGTCACCCTCAAGGAGGAAGCCGGAGACCTGGAGGAAGGGATCCTCGCCTTGCTGCTGGAGCAGGAAAGCCTGGAGAAGGAGGAGGAAGGGCTGCGGGCGATCCTCCAGGAGCTTGCAGCTGAGCTGGCAGAAAAGCAGGCGGTCTATGCCCGGGAGGCCGGTGAACTGGAGGAAGAACTGGAGTTCCTGCCGGCCGAAAGGGAAAAACTCCTTCCTGGGATTGAGGAAGAATTGTTGCTCCTCTACCAGGAGCTCAGTGCCAGCAAAAGGGGGCAGGCCGTTGCGGCAGTGCGGGGAGACCTCTGCCTGGGCTGCCGGATTTCCCTGCCTACTAACATTGTCAGCCTCATAATTACCAACGAGCATTTGCACACCTGCCCCAACTGTGGTAGGATTTTATATTACTTGGGCACAAAATAGATCCAGGTAAGCTTCAGTACTGGAAAAGGTGGGAAAGAAACATGACAACCAAATCATTGACCCTGTATATAGATGGAGCGGCCCGGGGGAATCCGGGGCCGGCGGGAATAGGCGTTGTAATTTTCGACCAGGAGGAGGTGGTCCTGGCCGAGCTGGCCGAATATATTGGCGAAACCACCAACAATGTGGCCGAATACCGGGCCCTGCTCCGGGGTCTGGAGGAGGCCCTTCACTATGGTGCCGATGAAATAAAGGTCTTTAGCGACAGCCAGCTCCTGGTGCGGCAGATCAACGGCGAATACCAGGTAAAACACCCCAACTTAAAGCCCCTCTACCGGGATGCCCTGTCTTTAATCCAGCAATTCCCCCGCGTTCAAATCAGCCACATTCCCCGGGAAAAAAATAAGCGGGCCGACAAGCTGGCCAATGCGGGTATAGACGATAAAAATAAGGAAAACTAGGAAGGGCAGCCTTCCTAGTTTTTTTGCAAAAATAATATAATTATCCCACGCGTTGACAACAGGCAAATTGTTAAATATAATTAAGTTGTTGGCTTGGAACCTTTAGTTGTGCCCGCGAGGAAGGGTGAAAGGGGGGATTGGCGGGATGATTAGATTTGAGAATGTCACGAAAAAATACGGTGACTTTACAGCAGTAGACAACTTGAATTTGGAGATCAATGCGGGAGAAATAGTCGTTTTAATAGGTCCCAGCGGTTGTGGTAAGACAACTACCCTGCGGATGATCAACCGTCTTATCGAACACACCGAGGGAACTATTTATATAAAGGACAGGGATATAACCACTGTAAACCCGGTAGAACTGCGCCGCAGTATCGGTTACGTTATTCAGCAGGTCGGTCTATTTCCCCACATGAGTATTGCCCAAAACATAGGCCTGGTGCCCTATTTGAAGGGCTGGCCAGAGGAGAAAAGAAGAAAAAGGGTTGAAGAGCTCCTGGAAATGGTGGGGATGTCCCCGGCTGAATTCTATGATCGGTATCCCCATGAGCTCAGCGGCGGCCAGCAGCAGCGGATAGGGGTAGCCAGGGCCCTGGCTGCCGATCCGGAGATAATACTGATGGATGAACCCTTTGGGGCCCTGGACCCCATCACCAGGGAAGTTCTCCAGGATGAATTGATGAAGCTGCAGGATGAGGTGAAAAAGACCATTGTCTTTGTGACCCACGATATGGACGAAGCCCTGAAGCTGGCCGACAGAATTGCCATTATGAAGGATGGCAAGGTCCTCCAGTATGACACACCGGAGGAGCTGATCCGCAACCCCGCCCACGGTTTTGTGGAGGAATTCATCGGCCGAGAACGGCTGCTGAAGCGGCCGGAATTAATAAAGGCTGGGGACATTATGATCAAGGATCCTGTTACCATTTCACCGGAACGAAGGTCCCTGCAAGCCCTGGAAAGAATGCGGACCCAAAAGGTGGATAGCCTCCTGGTGGTCGACAAGGACAACAAGCTCATCGGCCTGGTGACCATCAAGTACCTGCATCAGCACCTGGGTGAAGGGGAAAAGGTGGCCGATCTCATGCTGGCTAATCCTACCTCCATTAAGGAGGATGTCGATGTAAGTACCGTGTTGGCCCTCATGGCCCGGGAGCAGGTGGGTTACTTGCCGGTAGTAGACGAGGATAACCGCCTCAAGGGTTTAATTACCAGGGCCAGCCTCGTCAATGTTTTGGGAGAACGCTATTAGTCCGGGCTTGGGAAAGGAGGGGAGCCCGTGGATATATTCAGTTATTTGCTCAACAACCCAGATCGGGTCCTGGACCTGGCCATAGAGCACATGAAGCTAACGGGAATTGCCGTCAGCCTGGCAATTGTCATCGGTGTGCCCATTGGCATCTTCATCACCCGCTATAAAAAACTTGCTGCTCCCATGCTGGGGCTGGCCAGCATTGTCCAAACAATACCGAGTCTGGCCCTCTTTGGCCTCCTGATCCCCTTTCTGGGGATAGGGGCCAAGCCGGCCATAGTGGTCCTTTTCCTCTATGCCCTCTTGCCGATTATAAAGAACACCTATACAGGCATTGTGGGGGTATCCCCTGCCACTATCGATGCCGGGCGGGGGATGGGAATGACGGACATGCAGATTTTACGGATGGTAGAACTGCCCCTGGCCCTTTCGGTAATTATGGCCGGGGTAAGGGTCTCCGCCGTAATCAACATAGGTGTCACTACCATTGCCGCCTATATTGGTGCCGGTGGGTTGGGTCAACTCATTTTCACCGGGATTCAGCTGCACCGCAACCATATGATCCTGGCAGGGGCTATACCGGCCGCCCTGTTGGCACTGCTGGTAGATTTTCTCCTGGGGCGGATTGAACTGTGGCTGACCCCGAAAGGGTTACACAAATAAATTAAGAGGGGGGTATTGTCTAGATGCCTAAAAAGTGGACTAAGATATTGGGTGTAGTGTTGGTGGGGTTGTTGGTTATGGTAAGCCTGACCGCCTGTGGTGGCGGTGGTGGCGCAGGGGACGGTAAACCCGATACCATTGTAGTTGGTGGCAAAACCTATTCTGAGCAGTTCCTAATGGCAGAGATTCTTTCCCTCTTGATCGAGGAGAACCTGGGTGTAAAAACCGACACTAAGGTTAACCTGGGGACCTCAGTCCTATTTGAAGCTATGGCTGCCGATGAAGTTGATGTCTGCATCGAGTATACGGGAACCGGCCTCATGGCCATTTTGGGTAAGGATCTTGTCACCGACCCCGACGAAGTATATAATATTGTTGCGAAGGAATATGAAGAGCAGTATGGCATTAAGTGGCTGAAGCCCTGGGGCTTTAACAACACCTACGCCATGGTTATGCGCAGGGATGTGGCAGAGGAAATGAATCTCTCTTCCATCTCTGAGTTGGCAAAGGTTGCCGATCAGCTGGTCCTGGGCAGCTCTCACGAATTTGCCGAACGGGCCGATGGCGCCCCGGGCCTGCAGGAACACTATGGTTTCAGATTTAAAGAAGTCGTCAACATGGATCCGGCCCTGATGTATCAGGCTGTTGCCCAGGGAGAAGTCGATGTAATCAGCGGTTTTGCCACTGAAGGCCGGATTCCCGCCTTTGATCTGGTGGTCCTGGAAGACGATCAGCAATTCTTCCCGCCCTATCACGCTGCTCCCATTGTGAGGAAGGAAATTCTGGAAGCCTATCCTGAGCTGGAGGATGTTCTCAACCAGCTGGCGGATTTCTTTACCGATGAGAGCATGGCTGCCCTCAATGCCGAAATAGACGTCAATGGGCGGGAGCCCGATGAAGTAGCCCGGGAGTTCCTAACGGAAAATGGTTTTATTTAAGTGAGAGTAGCCCCTACCGTCCTGGAGGGCGGTAGGGGCTTTTACTTTCACCAAATAACTGCTGGGGGAGGGTGTGTTTATGGAAGCCGGAGCGCAAATATTTATTGCCATGACCCTGTATATAGCCATGGTCATTGCCATAGGAGTGTATTATGCAAAGGAAGCCAGTGCCAGCAGCCACAATTTCCTTATCGGTGGCCGCTCCCTGGGGCCCTTTGTAACGGCCATGGCGGCAGAAGCCTCCGATATGAGCGGCTGGCTGCTGATGGGGCTGCCCGGTGTTGCCTACTGGTATGGTTTGAGCGATGCCATTTGGACTGCCATTGGCCTCGCCATAGGTACCTACTTAAACTGGTTGTTTGTAGCCAAGAGACTCCGTGTCTACTCCCAGGTAGCCGGTGATGCCATTACCATTCCCGACTTTCTTAGCAACAGATTCAGGGAGGAGAAGAAGGTCATCCTCACCATCTCCGCCCTCTTTATCCTGGTATTTTTTAGTGTTTATGCAGCCAGCTGTTTTGTGACGGTGGGGAAATTATTCAGCACCCTCTTTAATACAAAATATGTCTACATGATGATGGCCGGGGCTATTTTTGTGGTCCTTTACACCTTTGTTGGCGGTTTTTTGGCCGAAAGCGCTTCGGACTTTATGCAGGCTTTGGTCATGGTTGCGGCCCTGTCGGCTGTCCTGCTCTTCGGCATATTCCATGCCGGGGGGATAGGGGCAGTAGTGGAAAACGCAAAATCAATACCCGGATTTTTTAATTTCTTTGGTATTGCCCAGCCCCAGGTTGTCGATGGCGTCCAGCAGGTCGGCGCCGACGGACAGGCCCTGTTTGGAGAGGCGGCACCCTATGGTTTTTTGACCATTATCTCCACCCTGTCTTGGGGGCTTGGGTACTTTGGCATGCCCCACGTCTTGCTTAAATTTATGGCTATAAATAACCCCGATGAATTGACCTTATCTCGGAGAATAGCCATGGTTTGGGTAATCATTTCCCTCATCGCAGCCGTTGCCATTGGTATCATAGGGCGGGTTCTCTACCCGACCAGGCTCCTCACTCAAAGCCTGGCCGAAAGCATTTTCATTGTCATGTCTACAAACTTTTTCCCGCCCCTCATTGCTGGTATTGTGATGGCGGGGATCCTCGCCGCCACCATCAGCTCTTCTGACTCCTATTTGCTCATCGCTGCTTCTGCCGTCTCCAAGAACATTTACCAGGGCATAGTAAAGAAAGACGCCAGCGACAGGGAGGTTTTGCTTGCTTCCCGGATTACCCTCCTTATAATTGCCCTGGTGGCCACGATCATTGCCCTGGATGAAAACAGTGTCATCTTTACCGTGGTTTCCTTTGCCTGGGCTGGCTTCGGTGCTACCTTTGGTCCCATTGTCCTTTTCTCCCTCTTCTGGAAAAGGGTCACGCGGGCAGGTGCCATTGCCGGCATGGTTACAGGCGGCAGCATGGTCTTTATCTGGAAACTCCTCGTTCGGCCTTTAGGTGGTGCCTTTGATATATACGAACTGCTTCCTGCATTCTTATTATCCTGCATTGCAATTGTAATCACTTCATATCTGACCCCGGAAGAAGGCAAGGAGATTCAGGGGGAATTCGAGCTTGTGAAAAATACTGCCGTATAAGGGTAATAAATTGCACAGCCTTCTACAGGCGTTTTGCCACAGTCCTGTCAATATTCAGTGAAAATGTCACCTAAAACTAGTCTTCTTTATTCAGTAAAAATGTCACCCAGTGATATTTTTTTGAGGTAGAAGATGCATCATGGGGCATCCTCTACCAGACTTAATAATAGGG
>Ga0209537_1002877_pt1 | contig 16575 bp, 10 predicted proteins | sample BioPla4DNA1_FD_187698 | JGI IMG/M metagenome (GOLD analysis project Ga0209537, IMG submission 187698) | Biogas fermentation microbial communities from Germany - Plant 4 DNA1 (SPAdes) (version 2) | ecosystem: Engineered > Bioreactor > Anaerobic > Digestate | place: Bielefeld, North... | reverse complement strand
CAGCAGGGATTATGTTTAATCCCTGCTGCTTTTGGATTATTAAAGAACAAAGACGTAATACTCTATTTATAAGGCTCCCATTTAATACCCTTCTTTATTGCTTCCTCATTAACTTCCTTTGTTACTTCTTCGAGATTGTGATTTTTATAAAGATATTGAACAAAATTATCCCAATCCGCTTCAAAATCATTAGACTGCATAATTATTTTGACATACTGGTTCATGACATTTTCTTCTATATCGAATTCGCTGATAGCCGGTGTAAACAGGTAACGAGTAAAATCTACAGGGAAATTGTATTTCCAATAGGTTTCCTTAAGTATTGAGTCCATTTTAAGATCCCAATCAGTTACAGTGGTATCCCTTATCCCAGGAATACCATCCAGATGCCAACTGGCTATTGACGGCATAAGTACGAAAGTGCTTGTACTGGCGAATCTAACTGGATTACCGTTTTCATCTTTACATAAAGTCACGATATTATTTCCTTCAATTTTGTAATCTACGTTTTCTTCACCATATAGTGTAAAGACATAGCCGTCAGTTGAATACATCCAATCATAGAAATCAAGTACTCTGTCTAACTTTGAATCATCAACCTTTGATGAAATCAACGTACATGACCAGTAAGTTTTAGGTCTGCTGTTTCTTGAACCATCTTTCATAGTTGGTAGTGGAATAGCACCGACATATTCATCAATATCCAAATCAGGGTTTATTTTCTCCCAAAAATTTGTACGGAAATATTGTGCATTTGTCGTATTCAAGTTATATGGAGCAACTCCTATGGTACCAATACAAAACTTTTCAAGAAGCTGCGTGTCCTGAAGAATAGAAAACTCAGGATCAAGAATTCCTTCTTTGTAGATCTGGTGCAGCCATCTGGTCGCTTCTTTGCTTGCATCAGTAATATCCCCGCACACCCATTGCCCATTCTGATAGATCCAGGGCCGGTAACCAAAAATTGGATATATAATCTCCCTTATGTATCCAATTCCAACAGTTGCTGCGTTAGATATTCCATATACGCCTGTTTTTGTTATAGCTCTTAAAAAATCAGTGAACTCATCAATAGTCATTGCCTTTTCGATGTCAGAATCACTGTACCCGGCTTTTGCAGCAATGTCCTTTCTATAATAGAATCCTATGGGGTTTCCGTTATACTCCTCAAAAGCACGATCATCCCTGGGAAGATGATACATTTTCCCGTCAATAGTTTCATATGAGTATTTCTCCATCACACGATTAACGTGACTATACTTTGAATACAGTTCCTTGGGGATATCCCGGATAAGCTGCTGGTCAACAAAGCTTTTGAATTCGTATTTAGATTCCCAACCCAAATGTACAAAAACATCCGGCAAGTCATCGGCAGATGCCAGCATCCTTATTACATCATTTGAATCAGCCCAGGTAACGGGAACAAATTCGAACTCAATACCAAAATCATTGACAATCTTGTTATATATTTTCTCTGAAGCCGCATTTCCGTCGGGATCTGTTAATTCCCACATTGCCAATGTTACTTTGATAGGTTTTGACGATTCTTCAGCACCCTGCTGATCTTGTTGGGTTGCATTTTTTTGTGCTGAATATCCGCATCCGGAAATAATCATCGCCGTAATCACCATAAACAGCACAATCAATTCTTTAACTTTTTTCATATCTACACCTCCATAACTTTAAAAATATTGATAATTTAAAAAGACTTAAACTATCCTTTAATCGAGCCCACCAAAATACCTTTAGCAAAATGTTTTTGCAGAAAGGGATAGACAATTACGATAGGAACTGTGGCAACAACAGCAGTAGCCATTTTTATGTTTTCCTTTGAAACAAAACTTGCGCTGCTTCTATATTGGGATGCCATTTGAGCACTGGCATAGTTTTGTACTATCATATTACGCAGTAAAAGCTGGAGAGGGTATTTTTTTGTATCATTAATATACATCATTGCATGCCACCATTCATTCCATCGTTCAACGCCATAAAAAAGAATAAATGTTGCAATAATTGGTTTTGATATAGGAACAATTATTCTATATAATATAGTAAAGTCGTTAGCTCCATCAATCCTTGCTGATTCTTCAAGTGAACTTGGAAGTTGAGAAAAATATGATCTCATAATAAGCAGATACCATGTATTTATTGCCATAGGAATTATCAAAGCCCAAAGCGTGTTATACAGATTTAGTTTTCTAATTAATAGAAAATTAGGAATTATACCGCCGTTAAAAAAGAGTGTAAATATAACCATAGCATTAAGTATTGAACGGCCAGGCAAAGACTTTTTTGAAAGTGTATATGCGCCGGGTACAGAAACAAACATACTAATTGCAGTGCCGCCTACTGTTATTTTTATAGTAACAAATAAAGACTGCAATAATTCATCAGTAGCAAAAATATACTTATATGCTTCTAATGTAATTTTACCCGGGAATATCATCAAAGGGTTCAATACATAATCCCTGTAATCAGTAAAAGAAATCAATATTACATTCCAAAGGGGAAACAGCATTGCTATGCATACTAACGTAAAAAATGTATAATTAAATACCTCAAATGCCGTTATCTTTTTTAGTCTATGCGATCTATTCACTAGAACAGCCCCTCCCCTTCATTAATCTTCTTAGCTGCCGCATTCACAATAATTACTACAACAAGATTAACTACAGCTTGAAACAAACCGGCCGCAGTACCTAATCCAAACTTGCCTTTTAGAAGGTATTCCCTGTAAACATAGGTATCGATTATATCTCCCACTTCATATACAGGCGGCGAATATAGATTAAATATCTGGTCAAAGCCTGCAAACATGACAAGGCTGGTTGTTAAAATCAACATAACAACAACAGTATTTTTAATACCGGGCCAGGTAACATATATCATTTTTTGAAAACGATTTGCACCGTCAATTGTTGCCGCCTCATACATTTCCGGGTTAATGCTTGCAAGTGCTGCTAAATATATAATGCTTCCCCATCCTGCTTCTTTCCAGATATAGCTTAAGTATACAATAGGCCTGAAATAAGGCGGCTCTAACAGAAAATTAACAGGCTCGAGGTCAAAAAACGATATCAATATTTTGTTTACAAATCCCCCGTTTATTGTTAGTAAGCTATACAGTATCCCTGAAATGATAACCCATGATAAGAAGTGTGGAAGGTATATAAAAGTTTGAACTACCCTTTTAAAGGTCATATTTCTCATTTCATTAAGCAATAATGCGAAAATAACAGGTACTAAAAACGTGAACACAATTCTGCCAAAACTTATAGATAAAGTATTAATCACAACATTCTGAAATGCTTCAGGCCCAAACAAAGTTTTAAAATTCTGAAGACCAACCCAGGGACTTTTCAAGATCCCTTCTCTATAGCGAAAGTCCTTAAATGCCAGCAACAAGCCATATATCGGCAGGTATTTAAAAATAATGAATATTGCAACCATAGGTAAAGCCATTATATATAGATAGCGATGATGAACAATTTTGTCCCATAATGTTACTTTTCTACGGTTCTGATTATTTGACAAAAACTTTTTATGTGTCGTATTTAACTGCATACTTTTAACCTTTCATTTAAAATTGAACGGTGTTAAAAACCTTAAAAATATTATTGGGTTAACATCTCTGTCAATTTTAGCTTAAAGATAAATATTATTTCTCTTGGTTTATAGTTTACATTATATCTACTGTTTTTTTATATTAACAGGAATATTTTTGGCTGATATGGGGTAATTTTTTAGATACTCGTTCGTTCCATCGGACAATAGACTAAGCGAACGATTGCTTCGAATCTATAAACGAAAACAAAAACAAGTCACGGCATTATGAAGCTTTGATAGTATCGACTATCTTTGCCGCAATATGAGCATGATAGATTTGATACGCGCAGAAAGTGAAAACCTCTATGTGAATATAGCAGAAATATTTAACAAGTATCGGCGACATTCAAAAAAAATCCAGATGTCGGCATTTTAGGCTAATTCATTGGGTTAGGGTGTGAACTGTAACAAAACAAATCGCTAAGTATATTTTTGCGCGAAATATAAAGACAATTTATTCCTGGTATAGTATAATTAAGGCATCCATAAACTAGGTTGAGGTGGTATTATGTTAATCCTATTCTTAATACTGATCATGTTAACCTGGTTTTTAATGGAGCTTGCAAGACGTATCTATCATATAGTTTATCTTGTCCGGATCAGCCTGCTTTTCGATTCGATTAACAGCAAAGAAGACCTTTTGTTTCTAAGAAAAAGGGATTTTGAATACGTTGTAGCCGAAATTTTCAAAAGAAGCGGCTACCGTGTCCGCATGTCCGACCATTTCGGTGAAGGCGGAACGGGCATAATCCTCAACGATATTTTATATGTACAGGCGCGAAAAGAGCGTTATCAACACCTGATGGAAATAGAACAGGCGAAAAAACTAGCAAAGCATATGCGTGAAAACGGGATCTACAGGGGCATGTTGATTACCCTCGGGGATTTTAAAAACAACACAAAAAATTTCTGCCATCTAAATGTAATAAAATGCATCAACGGTAACCAACTGCTGCAAATGTGCAAGGATGTACAAAGTTCCGGTATTCTGCCGTTATTTGTACGGTTCTGACAACACTCTCTCTGTATATTTCACAGGTTATCAAGTTTTTTTATCCTGTATCCTTATTTTTTTAAGGAATCAAAATTTCGCTGCGCACTATGTCAATAACGGAGTTTTCTTCGCTAAATACAGGTTTAATCCGCAGCCTATAATGTATTTCCGCATCCGAAAGCCTGTATTTTTCAAGCAGTTCCGGCCCGCAGCTCGCCGAACCCACGCCGCTCATCTTGTAATCCAAATGCACAATCGTTTCCTTTCTCGGCTTTAGTTCATGGTTGTGCTGTGCGTTTGTGAGATCCTCCGGTGTAAAATGGGAAGCGTTGAATGAAAAATCATCAATGCCGATAAAAAGCAGCCCCATCCCCTGCGGGTTCGAAATGAGCGCCCATTCGGTCGAATAATGGCTGCCGTTTTCCTGCGGCATTATGTAGTCTTCATGCATCTGTGACACTGTTGCTGAGAACCTCGATTTATACGTACTCTGCCTTTTGTCAATATAACTCTCATGAGGCCCGTAACCGAAATACTCGACGAACTCATTTCCGGGCGGCATTACGAAACGCAGGCCGAATCTTGGAAGATACGGAACTCCTTTCCTGACATCACAGCGTGTTTCAAACAGGATATCGCCGCTTCCGAACACAAGCCATTTAAAATCACCTTTTACTATGGGCTTTTTCGAGAAGCCGCCCAATGAAAAACTACCCGAAATTGAAACGCACCCGTCACATACGCTTTCGTAACTGACCGAATATATATGCATCATAATCCTGTTGTATCCTTCGGCTTCCCATTTGATCCTGATATTCCGGTCGTTGTCCGTCGGCGCCCTCCACAGAGTAAACCTCGGCTGTTCACTGATAAGTTTTACGCCGTTATATTCGATTGAGTTGAACATCCCCGTCGTCATATCAATTGCATATTTAAAGTTTGTACCGTTAATGACCAGCGAATACCCTGATTTCGAAACAATCAAAGGATCCATCCGTGATGCGTTTATCTTTTTCTTCCCGCACCCGCCCGCAGGAATCTCAAACTGGAACCGCGCGAGCGTGTGACCCCTGTCCGCCCATGCCGTTTCCCTTTTCAGCGTGTACCAAACAATCAGAAAACACCTACCGGGCAGCGTGCCGCAGTCGGGCAGCGGTAAAGTTACAATACATGATTCATGCGGTTTAAGATTGATATCATAAACAGCGCCGCCGTCGACAAACTCGCCGTCACATTCAACTTTCCAGTTCAACACGACATTAGAGAAATCGCAAAAATCATACAGGTTTTTAACTATGATTCTTCCGGCCTTCAAATCATCAGCTTCCGTTTTGATCGGCGCGATTACCTGTTTCAGCTCCAGCAGCCCTGCATGCGGTCTCCTGTCGGGATATACAAGCCCATCTATGCAGAAATTGCCGTCATTCGGTTCATCCCCAAAATCCCCGCCGTAGGCATAGAACTCCGTTCCGTCCTGTGTACGGGTTTTTATACCGTGATCTTTCCATTCCCAGACAAAGGCACCGAAAAGCCGTTTATAATCATAAATCAGCTCCCAGTAATCCTTTAAATCGCCGGGGCCGTTCCCCATAGCATGACTGTATTCGCAAAGAACAACCGGCCTGTTTTCACCAGGTATTTTAAGTATTCTGTCGGTAATGTCACGGATTGAAGGATACATGAAACTTATCACATCAAGGCATTTTGTTTCATGCCAGCGGGTTTGATCGACCCCGGAAGCCCCTTCGTAGTGTATGAGACGACTGTTGTCCCTGCTTTTTGCCCACCCGGCCATTTTTATATGGTTTATGCCGTAACCTGATTCATTCCCGAGAGACCACATAACAACGCAGGGATGGTTCTTGTCCCGTTCGACCATAAGCTTCATCCTGTCAACAAAAGCCTTTTCAAATCCGGGATCGGCGGCAAGCATATCGATTTGACCTATATTACATAACCCATGACATTCGAGATCGGCTTCGTCGATTACATAGAAACCCATTTCATCACATAATTCGAGAAATCTTGGGTCGTTCGGATAATGTGATGTGCGTATCGCATTTATATTATGCTGTTTCATGAGCACAAGATCACGCTTCATCTCCTGTACCGGCACAACATGCCCAAGTTCCGGGTGAAAATCATGCCTGTTGACTCCCTTAAACTTAACCGGACGGCCGTTTATCAGAATAACCGAATCTTTCACCTCTATTTTTCGAAGCCCGGTCTTTATATGAATTATTTCCCGGCCCGCATATATGCATAAAGTGTAAAGGTATGGCGTTTCGGCGTTCCAAAGCTGCGGCTTAGAAACTTTAAACCGTATGGTTCCGCTGCGTCTCACTGATGTTTCTTCGATGCCTGTCATATTGCCGTCCGGGTCCTTAAGGACCGCCTTCAAAACAAGCGCGTCTTCGGCGTTTGTTTCTAATTCACAGCTTATGATCGCATTCTCAAAGCCGTTTTCAAACCGCGTTTTAACAAATATATCGGATATGTGCACCCGATCCCTCTCTAATATGTAAACATCCCGGAATATTCCCGAAAGCCTCCACATATCCTGATCTTCCAGGTAGCTCCCGTCACACCACTTCAGGACCATAACCGCGATCGTGTTTATTCCGCGCTTTACCGAATGCGTTATGTCAAATTCCGAAGTCATATGGCTTACCTGGCTGTATCCCGTATATTTACCGTTGACCCAAAGGAAAAAGCAGGAATTGACCCCTTCGAAATTAAGATAGTATTTCCTGTCTTCGTCCGGATAAATAACAATGTTTTTTATGTATATCCCCGCGGGGTTTTCATTCGGCACATAGGGAGGATCACATGGGTACGGATAGTTTACATTTGTATAGTTCGGCGCTCCATAGCCTTTCATCTGCCAGTTTGACGGAACAATAATATCGTCCCAGTCGTCGGCGCGGAATCCTTCCGTGTAAAAATCTCCGTTCACATCTTTTACATGCTCAAAATACCTGAATTTCCACATTCCGTTCAGGCTTTTAAAAAAGTTCGAGTCGCCGCGAAATCCTTTTTCAGCTTTTTCTTCAGTGTCATACGGTATAAAGTAAGCTCTCGGTTTTTCGCAGTTTTCATGAAGCATATCAGGGTTTTCACAGTAATTTTTAATAAATTCCATACCTGTTCACTCTCCCAACAATAATTTCACGCTGCTCTACCCTACAGGATTTTCAATAATCTGCAGGTACCGGTCATAAGCGTCTTCCCAAACACCTGTATCTTCAGGCAGGTACTCTTCGGTTGGGAACGAACGCTTTACAACCTCCCTTGCCTGGTTTACATCCGAAATTTCTTTCAATGCGATCAACTGGGCCAGAACATTCCCTATTGCGGTCGCTTCCGTAGGGCCTGCGGTAACCTTGCGGTTTAACACATTCGCCGTATAGCGGTTAAGAATCCTGTTCTTGCATCCGCCTCCGACTATATGCAGCACCGGAATACTTTTACCTGTAATCTTCTCCAGGCCATCGACGGAACTTTTGTATTTCATCGCAAGGCTTTCCATAACAACCCTTATTATGCCGCCGATATCTTCAGGCGCTTTCTGAGCTGTCCGCTTACAGTACGAGATAACTTTTTCAGGCATGTTTCCGGGGCTGTAAAAAGAATCATCGTCTACGTCAATAAAGGCCTGGAAAGGCTTCGCGGCTTCAGCCATCGAATCCATTTCGTCATAACTCAGCGTTAGACCTTCTTTTTTCCACGCCCTGCGGCATTCCTCGTAAATCCATAATCCCATAATGTTTTTCAGTAAGTTTACCGTTCTGTTTATCCCGCCCTCATTTGTATAATTAAGACTCATCGTAATATCGTTAATTATTGGTTTTTCACATTCTACCCCGAGCAGTGACCATGTGCCGCTGCTTAAATACGCGTCATCACTGTTCTCAAAAGGCACCGAAATAATCGCGGAAGCAGTATCATGGCTGGCTACCGATATCACAGGAATCTCGGGTACTCCAAGTTCGTCCCGCACCCGGCTCTGCAAATATCCCGCGTGAGTGCATGTATCAACTATATCAGGCAGTATTTGAACAGGTATGCCCAGCTTATTAAGCAAATCATACGCCCAAGTTCCCCTGCCGGCCAGAAGCATTTGTGAAGTGGAAGCAATCGTAAATTCACAGGCTTTTTCACCGGTCAGAAAAAAAGTAAACAAATCCGGCATAAAAAGCATGGTTTCCGCTTTTTCAAGATAGCTGCATTTATTTTTTACCATTGAAAACAACTGATATAACGTGTTGAAAATTTGAAATGAAATTCCCGTATCGTTGTATATCTCGGAACGGCTTACAATTTTAAGCACTTCATCGATCATGCCTTCGGTGCCTGAGTCACGGTAATGAAACGGGTTTCCAAGCAGTACGTCATTGGAGTCCAGAAGACCGAAATCAACACCCCATGTATCAATACCTATGCCGGAAATATTCCCGTTTGTTTCAAAATTAGCCTTTAAAATGCCCTGTTTCATTTCGTGGTACAGCCTGAGGACATCCCAATGAAGGCTTTTTCCTATTTGTACCGGGTCGTTTGAAAACCTGTGCACTTCCTTAAGCGAAAGTTTGCTCCCGTCAAAACTTCCTATTACACCCCTTCCGCTGCCGGCTCCGTAGTCAAACGCCAGGACATGCTTCATACGAATTACCTCCCCTGAAAATGATAGTACGGCTAATATACCTGACCGCCTGAATATCTCTATATTTTATTAACCGGTTAAATACCGCTTTTAAGAGCCATAGTACAACAAGCATAAAGACATTTTCAAACATTTATACCGAGCCCCCGTTGCGGGCTTCGTTTTACATATACGACAAAGCGTTTTTCCCTATGCTTTTATAATATCCGATTCTGTCGTTCAAATCCACAAATTTGGCATCGGAAGCCGGTGAAAACATTGCTTTGTCAAGATCGGACGAAGCAGCTTTTTCATGGCCGATTAGCGCCCACGCCGCGTCTTTTAGGTTTTCAAACATATCATCTTTCAGAGCTTTGCATATGAATTCCTGCCTCGGTGTGTTTATGTCTTCGCCGCTTATCTGGAATAAACTGTATTTGCCGCAGTATTCTTTAATACGTAAAAGCTGTTCTTTCGTATTTCTCGACGGCGCGTATGTTATGGCCCTAAAGCCAAGGCGCGTTATCTCTTCAAACAGTAAATCGAGGTAATCATCTTCATATTTTTGTTTTTTCTTGTCTCCCGTGACAGAAACGTCGACATCGCCCAAATACGCATAAGAAGCTATTGAACCGGTCTCTTCGCACAGCCTTATGAATTCGGTAACATGCGGGCACTCTTTATCTGCAGGTACATAAAACTTTTCCACAAAATCGCTTTTCAATACACCAAGCAAATCATAATCGTAATATGGATTTTTATCATCCGAAAGCAGTTGTTCAAGCCCCGGAATAATTTGAATCCGAAGGCAGTCCTTAAGAAAGTCTGCCAGGTTTTTACCCATGCCGAAACGGGACATAAGTTTTTTCGAAAGGGCATACAGGACATGCCTTTCGGTGACGGAACCGCCGTCGTAGAACATTGATACCGGCAGTACGTCCTTTTCATAATCAAGGTTAATGCCGTAATCCCCGACAAGGGCGTTTATGTTTTTTACCATCAGTTTGTTTCTGTTGCCGCGCTCATGCTGGTACGGCTTAATAAAACGGCTTACCTTCTCCAACTGCCCGTGCGGTATTCCATGCATCGCTACGTATGCTATCCCTTCCTGATCCGGGTTGTTGATCCTTTTTCCTTCAAGCCGCGTTCCCGACATATCAACCCTAAGTTCCATCCCGACTGTGGTCGCGATATTAACAATATTGCCGGCTTCAATAAATTCATTAACGCCGCCGACGGAATCATGGTCCATTATTCCCACGGTTGAAAGGCTTGATATAAAAGCCATCCATACCGCTTTCGACGGAGAATACGGAGAGAATGAATATGTTGTATGAATATGATTATTTACATATTCAAAATCTACGGGCTGCTTTTGTATTATCCCGTCCTCATACAGCCGGTAAAGCCTTTTTACCGCCGAAAGCCGCTTATTCTTATCATAATCGTTTAGCTGTTCAATTAAATCTTTCATATTTCCTCCCGTTATTTTACCGCCCATACCGGCGAAAATCGCAAGCCTACCTCATTTCCTGACCGCCCGTTACATTAATTGCCTGACCGGTCATGTATGACGACTGATCCGATGCGAGGAACACCATTACATTTGCTACATCGTCGTATGTACATCCCCGTTTCAGCGGGACCTGGTCTAGATATTTCTGCCTGACCTGTTCTTCTGTTAATCCCTGGTTTTTCGCGTACTGCTTAAACAGGCTGTTCACCCATAAAGGCGAATCAAGGAGATTTCCCGGGCAGATCGCGTTCACGCGGACGCCGTATTCGGCCATCTCAAGCGCGAGGCTCTGCGTAAACCCGATACCGGCGAACTTGCTCGCCGCGTAAGCCGAATTTTTATATGATCCCTTTTTGCCGGATTTACTGTTTATCTGGATGATAACCCCGCTCCTGTTTTTGGCCATTATCCTCGCCGCCGCCCGCGCACACAGAAAGTAGCCGGTTATATTTACATCCATCATCCTTTTCCATTCATCGAGCGGGTAATCGATGACAGGCTTTGCTATCAGGATTGCGGCGTTTGAAACAAGGATATCAACAGTGCCGTATGTTTTAACCGTCTTATCGAACAACGCTTCAACCTGCTCTTCGTTCGTTACGTCAACTTTATAGGGTATGCAGCCCGGCATCGAATCGGCAACTTCCGCCGCTTTTTCATAGTTTATATCCGCGATAACCACGCTGCAGCCTTCTTTATAAAGGCGCCTCGCCAGCGCCTCCCCTAGCCCCTGGGCCGCCCCGGTAACAACTGCCGTTTTCCCTTCGAGCAATCTGCAGGACATACCAATTCCCCTTTCAATAACCTAAACCCCAAGTTTGTTCAGTCGTATCATTTCATTGTATGTAAAGTTGTTCTTCGCCACATGACCTTTAAGGGGCAGAATCTTTTGATGTATCGCGTCAATTATCCATTCGGGCTGCGGGAAAAAGAAATCTTCAAGTTCGTGGGCCGGAGTAATCCAGTTTCTCGAACCCACCACGACCGGAGGCGCGTCAAGGTAATCGAACGCCAATTCGGTAATTGCGTGCGCCATGTTTTTAAGATACGAACCTCTTTCGCACGCGTCGCTTACCAGCAGTATCCGCCCTGTTTTCTTTACCGATTCTATTACCTTCTCATAATTAAACGGGACAAGGCTTCTCGCGTCGATGATTTCCACCGACAGCCCGTATTTCCCGTCAAGTATTTTCGCCGCTTCAACCGCCCTGTAAAGCGTAGCGCCTATTGAAAGAATCGTAATGTCGCTGCCTTCCTTTTTTATATCAGGCTCGCCGATTGGTATCTCGTAGTACCCTTCGGGAACCCCTCCTTCGTGGAACAGTTCCCCTATATCATATATCCTCTGGCTTTCAAAAAACACAACGGGATCGGTGCCCATAAGCGCGCTGTTCATCAACCCTTTCGCGTCGTACGGCGTTGCCGGGAAAACACATTTCAACCCGGGTATATGCGCTATAATTGAAGTCCAGTCCTGGGAATGCTGCGCGCCGTATTTAGAACCGACGGAGATGCGTACCACAACGGGCATTTTCAACTGTCCCGCACTCATCGCCTGCCATTTGGACAACTGGTTAAACACTTCATCTCCCGCGCGGCCGAGAAAATCGCTGTACATTAATTCCACAACTGCGCGGCCTCCGCAAAGGCCATATCCTACCGCCGAACCGACGATTGCCCCTTCCGAAATGGGAGTATTAAAAAGCCTGTGATAAGGAAGCGACTCAGTCAGGCCGCGGTATACCGCAAACGCCCCTCCCCAGTCGCGGTTTTCCTCACCGTACGCAATCATGGTCGGATCGGTATAGAACTTATCAATCATCGCTTCAAATATAGCGTCGCGCAACTGGAATACCCTGTTTTTCGACACAACGTTTCCGCTGCTGTCATAACCGAAACGCTCTTTTTTCCGAACCCTTATCCACTGCGGGTTTTCTTCTTTAGGTATCAGAACATCAACTTCCCTGTCCTCCATTTTCTCCTGTCTTTCGTTTGAAAACATCAGGTTTCCGATAGCATCGGGATTTTTATACAGATCCATTCTCGGAGAAACGGAATCATCGGTTACAAGCCTAACTGTTTTAAGTATCAGTTCACGCGTTTCAGAAAGTATCCGCTCAAACGTATCATCGGTTCCGATACCTGCGGTTACAAGCTGTTTCCTGTATGTAATAAGGGGATCTACCATCATCCACGCATCGATTTCTTCCTTTGTCCTGTAGCTTGACGCGTCGGACGGTGAATGCCCGGAATAGCGGTATGTAATCGTGTCAAGCAGTACCGGGCCTTCTTTTTCCTCAAGGATTTTTTTCTTTCTTCTGATTGCGTCAATCACAGCCAGAGGGTTAAACCCGTCTATCCTTTCGGCATGCATCTGCTCGGGATTAACTCCTGCGCCCACACGCGCGAGCATTTCATAACCCATTGTTTCGCCGCAGGTTTGGCCTCCCATACCGTAATGATTGTTAAAGAAGTTGAATATCAACGGCAAGCCGCCTTTGTATTCACCTTCCCACAGCTTTTTATACTGGTCCATCGCCGCGAGGCAAATGGCTTCCCAGACGGGACCGCAGCCCATTGCGCCGTCACCAATATTCGCGATGACAATCCCCTTTTTTCTGTTCACTTTTTTATACAGCGCGGCACCGACGGCAATATCCGCCGAGCCTCCGACAATCGCATTGTTCGGATATATGCCGAACGGCGTGAAAAAGGCATGCATTGATCCTCCAAGGCCGGCCTGAAACCCGGTTTCCCGCGCGAATATTTCGGCAAGGGCTCCGTAAAGCAGGAAATCGACAGCAAGTTCCTTAACGCCGCCTCCTTTTCTTTTTTCCTCGACTATCTTAAGAATCTTTCCGTCTCTGAAATCCTTCATGATTTTGTAAAGATCATCCTCAGGTATTTTTTTAATAGCGGAAAGTCCCTTAGCGAGTATCTCACCGTGGCTTCTGTGTGAACCGAAAATATAGTCGTTTTCATCGAGCAGATACGCTTGTCCCACTGCCGCAGACTCCTGTCCTATCGACAGGTGTGCCGGCCCCGGGTGGTTGTATTTGACACCGTTATACTCGCCCGTTGTTTTTATAAGGTTAAGCATTGTTTCAAATTCGCGTATGATTGACATGTCCCGGAAAATCCTGAGGAGATCTTCATTCGAGTAATTCTTTTTCTCCTCTTCAATTGTTTTGTCATACGCATTTACCGGGATAACCCGGAATGTGATTTTCCCTTTCTGTCTCACGCTTGCAGGGTCTATAAACTGACTTTTAGGCATAGTCTTCTCCTCCGTCTCGTTTTATATTTCATTACCGTCGTCACCGAAAGCACCCGAATCAGAGCCGCGTACCCACCGGAACGCGGCAGCAATGCCTCGACCCATTAACCACCCGCTGCGTTAAAGCTTGTTCTGAAGAACTATTGTACAATAACGGAAACTATAGCGGAATGTAGCAGTAGAGATACTGAACTGTATAGCTCTTGCAAATGAAGCTCCTTGTTGACGTTATTGTACAATAGTTCAATGAGCAGTGTATGAACATTATTCCCGCGGGTCCTGCTTCGGGTGTTTCGTTTCCTCGTGCGGCAAAGCTCTTACCGGGTTTATGCTTCAAACATCGCTTCCCTTATTACCTCGCCCACCGTGGGATGCGGGAAGACAATCTCGCGGATGTCGTCTACCCTCATTTCGGTTTCCATCATTACGGCCGCTCCGTATATAATCTCGGAAGCATAGTTTCCTATAATGTGCAGACCGAGGATTGTGCGGTATTGCTTATCTACAAGCACTTTCACTATTCCGTCGCCGCGGTCGGTTTCGGCCACATACCTTCCGCTGTACGACAGGGGAAGCTTAATAATCTCAACATCGAGCCCTTTTTCCTGTGCACTCTCGGCGGTTTCTCCCACAGAAGCGACTTCCGGGTTTGTATATATCACTGACGGAATAGCAAAATACCTCATGCGATCGCGTTTTCCGAGAATATTATTAACCACTGCCTCGGCTTCGCGGTATGCGGTATGGGCGAGCATCGAAATACCGTTCACATCACCCGCCGCGTATACTTCGGGTATGTTTGTCCGCAGGAATTCATCGGTTATTATTCTTCTGCCGTCGGTTTCTACGCCGATGGTTTCAAGGCCGAGTCCTTTTGTATCGGGTTTTCTTCCAACACTCACAAGAATTTTGTCGCCCGTAACACGCTGTATGCCATCCGACGATTCAAAAATAACCTCATTGCCTTTAATTTCAATAACTTTTGCTGAAAGCCTGAAGTCGATTCCTTTTTTCTTATAGTTGTTTAAAAGGATGCCTGAAATTTCCCTGTCTGTCGGTCCGGCTATATGGTCGAGCATCTCAACGACAGTGACCCGGCTGCCTGCAGAATTGAAATAAGAGGCCATTTCGAGCCCGATAATTCCTCCACCGATAATCACAAGGTTTTCAGGCGTCGTTTCAATATCGAGAATTTCACGGTTTGTAACTGCAATTCCTTTTTCATAGCTTTCGTCAAGACCGGGTATGGGCGGAATTACAGGAACGGAGCCGGTCGCTATCAGCAGCCTTTTCCCGGTGTATGCCGAGCCATTAATATTAACCCGGAATCCTTCTTCTGTCCGGCCTGATATAACCGCCTCGCCGTTAACCACCGTTACGTTGTTTTTTTTCATTTTCATATCGAGACCGGCAACAAGCTTTTTGACTACGCGGTTTTTTCTTTTAACCACGGCAGGATGGTCAAGTTTCACTCCCTGGGCAATAACACCGTAAGCATTCCCGTTTTTTGCATGGTCAGCTATCTTCGCGGAATTCAAGAATGTTTTCGAAGGAATGCACCCTTCATTCAGGCATACCCCGCCGAGAGCACGCTTTTCGGCCAGTAATACGAACAGCCCGGCTCCGCCCGCTCGTTCCGCCGCCGTATATCCGCCCGGCCCGCCTCCGATAACAATCAAATCATACGTCATGGTAATCAGCTCCTGTCTAATGCCAAATGCATTGTGAAATTCTCAAGGTATTCTTTCAAATCCTTTAAAAATCTTGCGGCCGGGGCTCCGTCAACAGCCCTGTGGTCAAATGTCAGCGAAAGATTTATTGAACTGTAAGGCTCGATAACGCCGTTGTTTTCACGTATTTTTGTTTGTATCGTATTAACGCCGAGAATTGCCGTCTGAGGAGGATTTATCACCGGCGTAAACGATTCTATTCCCAAAGCCCCAAGATTTGTTACCGTAAATGTGCCGCCTTTAAGCTTATCCGGGTTTATCGTACCCTTTCTGCATTCTTCCGCCAGCTTTTTCGTTTCAACTGATATATCGTTAAGCGATTTACTGCTGCAGTTGAATATAGTAGGCACCATGAGCCCGCGTTCGGTATCTATCGCGACCCCCATATTAACGGACGAAAACCTGCGTATAGCATCCCCAAGAAAATGCGCGTTAAGATCCTTATGCGAAATGAGCACACGGCTTGCGGCATATACGATAATATCGTTCAGCGTTATATTCGAAAGCCCCATCTTTTCGCCATTGGCCTTAAGCTGCCTGCGCAAATTTAATATATCCGTCGCGTCGAATGACGTGTTCAGTGTTAATTGTGCCATACCCGACAGCGATTCATGCATAGTCCGGCCGATTACTTTCCTTATATTTGTCAGCTTAATGTCTTCGTAACCGGGTTCTTCGATGCTGTACTTATCCTCACGCGTATCAGAAGAGTACGCTCGCGCGTTTCGGTCCCACGTGGCGATCCTTCCTCCCAATCCTGTTCCTTCAACCGCTTCAATATCGATGTGTCTCTCTTTAGCCGCATTCGTCATA